>Ga0206131_10000304_pt1 | contig 71594 bp, 54 predicted proteins | sample Helgoland_Spring_FD_148636 | JGI IMG/M metagenome (GOLD analysis project Ga0206131, IMG submission 148636) | Pelagic subsurface seawater microbial communities from Kabeltonne, Helgoland, North Sea - Helgoland_Spring_Bloom_20160517_1 | ecosystem: Environmental > Aquatic > Marine > Epipelagic ... | reverse complement strand
AACTTCGTCAAAGATCAGCGTCGGCGTTCGCGATGTCCTGGCGGTGATGACCTGGATCGCGAGGCTGATTCTAGAGAGTTCACCACCAGATGCTATCTTGGCCAAAGAGCCTGGTTGGGAACCTGGGATAGTAGATATTCTGAATTCAACATCATCTATGCCAGTCTGTGACCAGCTTGGTGATCCCTGCAGTGACACTTCGAACTTTGCGCCATTCATACCAAGGCCTTGTAAACCTTTTGTGACTTCTGGCTGCAATCGCTTGGCCTTTACCCGTCTGGATTGGGTCAGTTTTTCGGCTAGGCCCAGGTATTCGGTCTCTGCGGTGGCTACCTGTTGCTCGAGTTCTTTGATCGCTGTTTCGGCATTGAGTATCTGGTCAAGTTCATCCTGAATGCGGCTTGTCAGCGTCGCCAGGGCATCAGGCTGGATTTTGTGTTTTCTGGCGATCTCATAGATTTCACTTAGCCGGGCTTCAACTTCCCGCTGTTTTGTAGGATTTGTCTCAAACTTCTCGCTTACTGACATGAGATCCGACGTGGCCTCGTCAAGTTGAATCAAGGCGCTGGCTAGCATCTCCACGATCGGTCCGATCGCATGATCTTCGATGTTCGATAGCAGGCTTAGCGTGCGAGTCAGTTGGGTTGATGCGCTGCTGTTACTTTCTCTGTTACAAAGTGCTAATGCTTCGGTCAGCTTTTCTTGTATTTCACCCGATGAACTGAGCCGTTTTAATTCATGCTCGAGCTCTGCGGTTTCATTCGGCTGGATCGCCAGCGTCGCGAGTTCTTCTGCCTGATAACTGAGTAGTTGAACCCGGGCAGATTGCTCTTCGGCGTCCGTTCGTGTTTTTAAGAGTTTGTCTCGGGCTGTGCTCAGGGTATTAAATCGCGTTCTTACCTCTGACACTTGCGGGGTGAGTCCGCCGAATTCGTCAAGCATTCGTTCATGTGTTTCTTTCTTTAAGAGGGACTGATGTTCGTGCTGGGAGTGGATATCAAGCAGCATCTCACTCAGCGTTTTCAGCTCATTCAGGGTGGTTGAGCTGCCATTAACGAAAGCGCGTGATCGGCCGTCACGAGAGACAACTCTACGAAGAATGCACTGATCGCCATCGATGAGCGCTCGTTCTGTTAGCCAGGCTAATGCTTCTGCATGCCCCTTCAGGTCGAAGATAGCGTTGACCTCGGTCTTTGCGGCTCCAAGCGCAATCAGGGAACTGTCTGCCCGATCACCCAGGGCCAGGCCAAGCGCGCCAAGCAAGATAGACTTGCCGGCGCCTGTTTCGCCCGTAATGACGCTCATCCCTTTGCTGAACTCCAGTTCGAGCTGGTCAACCAGGGTCAATGAGTTAATAGATAAATGGCTTAGCACCTGCCTATTTAACCCTGATCTCACTCAGTCTGGCAATTGAAAAGCGCTCAGGAGGACATGTAATTGAACTGTCCTAGGATTTCTAGCCCAACAGACAATTGTCTACTTGCCGGTCCTTGGTTAGTATCTAATCCCCTTTGAGGCAGATCTAATGTCCAATCCAGGCTCATTGAACCAAAAGTCACGGATATTGCTTAAGACCCTGGTCGAGCAATATATCTTGGATGGCCAGCCCGTCGCATCCAAAACACTCGCTGATTCAGCGAGCGTTTCGGTGAGCCCTGCAACGGTTCGTAACATCATGTCGGATCTTGAGGAGCTGGGTTACGTCAGCTCGCCGCACACCTCAGCAGGTCGTATCCCAACGGCGCTTGGGTATCGGCTCTTTGTGGATACTCTGATCAAGGTCAATCAGATTGACATGCACGACCTTGCCAGCCTTAACCGAAGCCTGGACCCGGATATGTCTTCAAAGGAGCTGGTGGAGTCTGCGTCGGGGATTCTCTCTGAATTCACCCGTATGACTGGACTTGTCACCATTCCCAAGCGTGACCAAGTGACCCTTCGGCATGTTGATTTTCTAAGCCTGAACGCCAATCGAGTGCTGGTTATCCTGGTGCTTGATGATCACGAGGTCCAGAACAGAGTGATCTATACGAAACAAAACTATTCAGAGATCCAGCTCAAAGAGGCGTCTAACTTCATCAACCAGCATTTTATGGGTGAGGTGCTCGGTAATGTTCATGAGCGATTGGTGATTTTGATGCGTTCGGATCGTGAAAACATGAATTCGCTGATGCAGACCACGCTCGAAGTGGCCGATCAGGCTTTTGATCGAGAGGAAGTGAGTGATTTTGTGGTCAAAGGGCAGGAGAATCTGCTCGCAACCGATCAAGCTCTCGATGATATTCGCCAGCTGTTCCAAGCAATTTCGATGAAAGGTGACATTCTTCACCTACTAGATCGTTGTATGGATTCAGAAGGAGTGCAGCTCTTCATCGGCAATGAGTCCGGTTACAGCGTCCTTGACGAATGCTCCGTGGTGACGTCGCCCTATCATGTTGATGGTGATCTTGTCGGTGTGTTGGGCGTTATTGGGCCTACTAGAATGGCCTACGACCGTGTAATCCCTATTGTTGATGCCACAGCAAGGCTCCTCAGCGCTGCGTTAGAGACAAATCGTCGATAATTTCTCCTTAGCTTTTCTTTAGTCCCCTTGAATGGCAGGACTCTAATCCCCATATAGCCTGTACGATAATTTCTGTGAACCGTTACCCCGGGAGTTTTATATGCCATTGCCCGAAGATGAGGCGAAGCAAACGCTTAAACCTGAAGAAGAAAGCATTGAAAACAATGTGTTAGAACAGGATGTGTTGAAAGACGATGCCTTAGAACAGGATATCTTGCAACAGGATGTCTTGGAACATGATGTGTTGGAAAAAGTAGCAGCTGATGATGGGGATGGTTCCCTTAACTTAGAAGAACCTGGCAATGAGTTCGAGATCCTGGGCGACGAGGCCTTGGCGAATGCGTTGTTAGAAGTTGAGAAATTTAAGGATGTGGCGCTTCGTGCTGAAGCTGAAATGCAGAATTTGCAAAGGCGTACGGCAAGGGAAGTAGAGAATGCCCATAAGTATGGCGTCGAAAAGTTTGTTCAAAGCATGCTTCCCGTGGTCGACAGCCTGGAAAAAGCGATCGAGTCAACGGGTGACAGCGAGGATGCGATTGCGCAAGGCGTGCGACTTTGCCACAAACTGATGGTGGATACGCTGACGAAGGAAGGGGTGCAGATTATCGACCCGGTAGGTGAGCCATTTGATCCTAATGAGCACCAGGCGATGTCTATGGTTGAGAATGCTGATATGGAACCGAACTCTGTGCTCGCAGTCGTCCAAAAGGGCTGCAAGTTGAATGGCCGACTCGTGCGGCCTGCCATGGTCATGGTGACCAAGGCGCCGGCAGAACAACCCGCCGTAGAGCCTGTCCTGGAGGCAGAACCAGCACCCGAATCAGACTCGAGTCCAGAAACAAAAGAATAAGTTCGTCGGGCCGGACCTTGAATTACAGAACAATGTAACGATATAGCAACGTAACAATATAGCGGCTACTAATTAACTGACTACACCACTAAACGTTGTGGTGAGAATGGAGAAACGAAATGGGTAAGATCATTGGTATTGACCTGGGAACAACCAACTCTTGTGTTGCAGTCCTGGAGGGTAAGGAACCGAGGATTATTGAAAACTCGGAAGGTGATCGAACGACACCGTCCGTTGTTGGCTACAGTAATGACGACGAAGTGTTGGTCGGGCAGTCTGCGAAACGGCAGGCAGTTACCAACCCGGAAAACACGCTGTTCGCCGTAAAACGGCTTATTGGTCGACAATTTGAAGACGACGTTGTTCAGCGTGATATCAAGATGGTGCCATACAAGATTGTGAAGGCGGAAAACGGTGATGCGTGGGTCGAGGTGAAAGGCCAGAAAATGGCGCCACCACAGATTTCCGCCCAGGTGCTGGGTAAGATGAAGAAAACGGCCGAAGATTATCTTGGTGAATCGGTAACAGAAGCTGTCATTACTGTTCCCGCTTATTTCAATGATTCGCAGCGTCAGGCCACCAAAGATGCCGGTAAAATTGCGGGCCTGGAAGTCAAACGAATTATCAATGAGCCCACGGCTGCCGCGCTAGCCTATGGCATGGATAAGGCAGTTGGCGATTCAACTATCGCTGTGTACGACCTTGGTGGTGGTACTTTTGATATATCGATTATCGAAATTGCAGATGTCGATGGAGAGAAACAGTTCGAAGTGTTGTCAACGAACGGCGATACCTTTCTGGGTGGTGAAGATTTTGACCTCCGCCTGATTGAATACCTCGCCGACGAGTTCAAAAAAGAACACGGTATGGATTTGCACAACGACCCTTTGGCGCTGCAGCGCCTCAAAGAAGCCGCTGAAAAAGCCAAAATCGAGCTTTCAACCAGCGGCCAGACTGAAGTTAACTTGCCCTACATTACGGCGGATAGCACGGGTCCTAAGCACCTGGTTATCAAGGTAACTCAAGCCAAGCTGGAGTCTCTTGTTGAAGAACTTGTTGAGCGGACGCTTGAGCCACTTCGCACTGCACTTAAGGACGCTGACGTTAGCGTTTCAAAGATTGATGACATTATCCTTGTGGGTGGTCAGACGCGCATGCCTTTGGTGCAGAAGAAGGTCAAGGAGTTTTTCGGCAAGGATCCGCGAAAAGATGTCAACCCCGATGAAGCTGTTGCTCTGGGTGCGTCTATTCAGGCCGCTGTTTTAGCGGGTGAAGTTACCGACGTGCTTTTACTTGATGTGACGCCACTGTCATTAGGAATTGAAACAATGGGTGGCGTGATGAGTGCGCTAATAGAAAAGAATACGACGATTCCTACTCAGAAATCACAGGTCTTCTCGACAGCGGACGATAGCCAACCGGCCGTGACCATCCATGTCCTGCAGGGTGAGCGAAAGCAAGCGGGCCAGAACAAGTCTCTTGGGCAATTTGATTTGGCTGATATTCCCCCGGCACCGCGTGGTACCCCGCAAATTGAAGTGAGCTTTGACCTGGACGCTAACGGAATCCTGAACGTGTCAGCGAAAGACAAGGCTACCGGCAAAGAGCAGTCCATCGTTATTAAGGCTTCAAGCGGCCTGTCGGATGAAGAAGTCGAGCAAATGGTTCGTGATGCCGAGTCCCATGCTGATGAGGACCTTAAGTTTGAAGCGCTGGTCGGAGTGCGCAATATGGCCGACGGCATGATTCATGCGACAAAGAAGACCCTGGAAGAAGCAGGAGACAAGGTCGAGGAATCAGAAAAGACCGCGATTGAAGGTGCAATCTCGGAGCTTGAAGTGGCGATTAAGTCGGATGACAAGGACGACATTGAGGCGAAAACCCAGAAACTGACGGAAGTCTCTTCCTCTCTGGCGCAGCGCATGTATGCTGAGGCTGAGGAAGGTGCTGAACAGGAAACTGAGCAGGGGTCTGATGCAGGTCCAGCAGATTCTGGAGGGGATCCAGATGCTGTGGATGCGGAATTCGAGGAAGTAAAAGACGAGAAGTAATCGTCTGCTGTACTTCAAGGCAGTAGTTAAGCAACGCGGTTCAAGCCGCGTTGTGTTTTATTAAAGGTAAAGAAGAATAGCTATGGCAAAACGAGATTACTACGAAGTCCTCGGCGTAGAGCGGAATGCTTCCGAGCAGGTGATAAAAAAAGCCTATCGTCGTCTTGCTATGAAGCACCATCCGGATCGTAATCCAGACAACGCCAGCTCAGAAGAGAAGTTCAAAGAGGCCAGTGAAGCAGCGGAAGTATTGATGGACGCTGAAAAAAGGCAGGCTTATGACCAGTTTGGTCATGCTGCCGTTGATGGCTCTGGTGGTGGCGGTGGCGGTGGCGGATTTGGTTCGATCTTCGAGGACGTTTTTGGCGACATTTTTGGGGGCGCCGGTGGCGGTGGCCGCAGAGGTGGTGCCAGTCGTGGTGCAGATCTTCGATACGTCCTTAATCTGGACCTTGAGCAGGCCTTCAAAGGCTGGAACCCGACGATTAAGGTGCCGACGTTGGTTGGATGTGTCGAATGCCATGGTTCAGGCGCAGAAAAAGGTACCTCTGCGACTGATTGCATTCAATGTGGCGGAATGGGTCAGGTGTCAGCCCGGCAGGGAATTTTTTCGATACAACAGGCCTGTCCCAGATGTCGCGGTCAGGGCAAAATCATTAGGGATCCCTGCACTAAATGTAACGGTCAGGGGCGAACCCAGGAAACCAAGACCTTGTCGGTGAAAGTACCTCCTGGAGTAGACACAGGTGACCGTATTCGGCTCAGTGAGCAAGGTGAAGCAGGTGCAATGGGCGGGCCCGCCGGTGATTTGTATGTGCAAATGGAAGTTCGTGATCACGATATATTTACCCGCCACGGAGAGCACTTGTACTGCGATGTTCCTGTTAGTTTTGTTGATGCGGCGTTGGGCGGAGAACTCCAAGTCCCGACGCTTGATGGTCGTGTAAATCTAAAGATCCCGTCAGAAACACAGACAGGCAAGCAGTTTCGCCTGCGAGGTAAAGGGGTCAATGTCACTCAGGTAAGAGGCGGTGGCATTGGTGATCTGTTTTGCCGGGTGATGGTTGAAACGCCAGTAAACCTCTCCGGTAAACAAAAAGAATTGCTCAGGGAATTTGCCGAGCACACCAGCGAGAAGCAACGACCCCAGCAATCCGGCTGGTTCAGTCGGGTGAAACGTTTTGTTGACGCCCTGACCGATTAGACTTGACCGAGTGGATATAGCCGATTGGATATAGCCGATTAGACATGGCCGGTTTCAATTCGTTATTCTTGTTTAACGCTTAATAATGTCAGGAAAGTTTGTGCCCAGAGTAGGTGTCGTCGGCGCTGCCGGAAAAATGGGGAAAACCCTCGTCAAGATGATCCATGAATCACCAGACCTGGAACTGGCAGCGGCTGTTGATCAGCCGGGGCTGTCGGTTATTGGTCAGGACGCTGGCGTTGTAGCGGGTATCGGTGAGGTGGGTATATTCATTGTCGATGATTTAGCGCAGGTCGCGGCCGATATAGATGTGTTGATCGATTTCACTATTGCTGCGGCAACCCAAAAAAACCTGGAAATCTGCCACAAGGCAGGCACTCGCATGGTGATTGGTACAACCGGGTTATCTGAAAGCCAAGCCGCCAGGCTGGACGAAATCAGTAGATCCGTTCCCTTGGTGTTCGCCAGTAATTACAGTGTCGGGGTCAACGCAACCTTTCAGTTGGTTGAGATGGCCGCTGGTATTTTCGGTGATACGGTGGACGTTGAGATTATTGAATCGCATCATCGCCATAAAGTGGATGCGCCGTCAGGCACTGCGCTCAGTTTAGGTGAACATGTCGCTAAGGGCCTCGGGCGTGACCTGGCTTCTGTCTCCCGGCACGGCAGGCATGGCCTGACGGGCGCCCGTGAACGTGAAACGATTGGGTTTCATGCCGTTCGCGGTGGTGAGATCGTTGGCGAGCACACGGTGATGTTTATCGCTGGTGGCGAACGTCTTGAAATCACTCATCGGGCGCAGAGTCGAGCCAACTTTGCAGAAGGCGCGCTCCGGGCAGCTGCCTGGATAGTAAAACAGAGCCCGGGGCGTTACGACATGCTTGACGTGCTTGGGCTTGCCAAATAGCGCTGTTTCCCTTGGTCAATCAGGCCGATTTGATTCACCCGGCATCGTCGGGTGGTAGTTTGAAGGTGCTAAAAAATCTAATAGCTCGCTAATACCTCCCAATAAAAATCATGGCTGATGCGTTAAAGTCAGCCGAATGACTGGAAACGAAAGTGCACCTCGACTAAACTACTGCGCCTAGGATGACCCACCAGTGTAAAAAGATTTGAAAAGCGAGATGGAAGCAATTTCCGTCTCGCTTTTTTTCGATCGGCACTTTCATTTTAATTTTTCTTGGAGGCTCGCGCTTGAACAGTAGAGCAGTACTTGCACTCGAAAACGGTATGCTGTTCGAGGGTACTGCTATTGGCGTAGATGGCCTTGTCGTCGGCGAAGTCGTTTTCAACACGTCGATCACCGGCTATCAAGAGATACTCACTGACCCTTCCTATGCCAGGCAAATCATTACGCTGACCCACCCGCATATCGGCAATACAGGTGTCACGCTTGAAGATGAGGAGTCTCGAGAAATCTGGGCCACCGGCCTGGTTATTCGTGATTTACCGTTGCTGGCCAGCAACTGGCGTAGCGAAATGTCGCTTCGAGATTACCTTGTTGCCCGAAGTGTCGTCGCCATAGCAGAGATAGATACCAGAAAGTTAACTCGGGTCCTTCGTGATCAGGGCTCCCAGAATGGTGCAATAGTAGCGGGATCAGACCTTTCGGAAAGTGCCATCGCAGAAGCGCTCAAGGCGGCGAAAGGTTTTGCCGGACTTGAGGGGATGGATCTGGCGAAAGTTGTTACGTCACCTGTGCCCTATGAGTGGCAGGAGGGAAGTTGGAAGATCGGGCAGGGATATTCAGCCGTCGCCAATACCGACTTCCATGTAGTTGCATACGACTTTGGTATAAAGAAAAACATACTCAGGTTGTTGGCAGACCGGGGCTGCAGGTTGACTGTCGTTCCCGCGCAGACATCTGCGGCAGAAGTTATGGCGCTGAATCCCGACGGCGTATTTTTATCTAACGGCCCCGGGGACCCTGGTCCCTGCGATTATGCGATCCAGGCGATCCAGGAAATATTGGACGCCAAGATTCCGATGTTTGGTATTTGCCTCGGCTTACAACTCCTCGGGCTAGCCTCTGGGATGAAAACGAAGAAGATGGGCCATGGCCATCATGGTGCCAATCATCCGGTGAAAAACCTGGAAGATGGTACGGTGTTGATCACCAGCCAAAACCATGGGTTTTGCATCGATGAAATCGCGCTGCCGGATACCGTGAGAGTGACACACCGTTCACTGTTCGATGACACAATCCAGGGTATTCAATTAGTGGATCGCCCTGCGTTTGGATTTCAGGGTCACCCAGAAGCAAGTCCCGGCCCGCATGATGCTGGTCCCTTGTTTGATCATTTTATTGAGCTGATGAGGGAGCATAAGCGATAAATGCCAAAAAGAACTGATATAAAAAGCATTTTGCTCATTGGTGCGGGGCCCATTGTCATCGGTCAGGCCTGTGAATTTGATTACTCCGGTGCGCAGGCGTGTAAAGCGCTGCGTGAAGAAGGCTACCGAGTCATTCTGGTGAACTCGAATCCGGCGACGATAATGACAGACCCGGAAATGGCGGATGCCACCTACATTGAACCGGTTATTTGGCAACATGTAGAGAACATTATTGCGCAGGAGCGCCCCGATGCGATTCTGCCAACCATGGGCGGCCAGACAGCGTTGAACTGCGCGCTGGATTTGGCCCGAGAAGGTGTCCTCGAAAAATATAATGTCGAATTGATCGGCGCAACGAAAGAGGCGATCGACACGGCGGAAGACCGACAAAAGTTTGATATCGCCATGAAGTCAATTGGCCTAGAGACCGCTAAAAACGTTATAGCTCATTCATTAGAAGAGGCCAAACAGGTCCAGCCGATGTTGGGTTTTCCGTGTGTCATTCGCCCTTCATTTACAATGGGTGGTTCAGGCGGTGGCGTTGCGTATAACCTGGAGGACTTCGAAGAGATATGTCTTAGGGGTTTAGACCTGTCACCAACCAACGAATTGTTGATTGATGAGTCTTTGATTGGTTGGAAAGAATATGAAATGGAGGTTGTCCGGGATACAAATGACAATTGCATCATCATATGTTCGATCGAAAACCTTGATCCAATGGGTGTGCACACGGGCGACTCGATTACTGTTGCTCCAGCGCAGACGTTAACCGACAAGGAATACCAGATAATGCGCAACGCGTCTCTCGATGTGTTGCGGGTCATTGGCGTTGAGACTGGTGGTTCAAACGTCCAGTTTGCCGTTGAGCCAGATACCGGCCGTCTAATTGTGATCGAAATGAACCCAAGGGTTTCCAGATCATCTGCACTGGCGTCGAAGGCCACCGGGTTCCCGATTGCCAGGGTTGCCGCTAAACTCGCAGTGGGGTACACGCTGGATGAGTTGTCTAATGAAATCACGGGCGGTGTAACACCCGCCTCTTTTGAGCCGTCTATCGACTATATCGTCACAAAGATTCCTCGGTTCACGTTTGAGAAGTTTCCACAGGCGGACAACACGCTGACCACACAGATGAAGTCTGTGGGTGAGGTCATGGCGATCGGCCGTACTTTTCAGGAGTCACTGCAAAAAGCTTTGCGAGGTCTGGAAATCGGTATCGATGGTTTAACCCCGATTATTCCCCTGGGGCAAAAAGATGGCCAGAGCCGGCTTCGTCAGCAGATAAGGAGGCCTACCGAAGACCGTTTACGCTACGTCGCAGATTCGATGCGGCATGGTTTTGAGATAGAAGAGATTTATCAGCTCACCGGAATTGATCCGTGGTTCCTTGCGCAACTACAGGACCTTGTTCGAAGCGAACTATCTCTTGAGGGCAGGTCGCTAAAAGATATTGAGCGAGATGAGTTGTTCCGTTTGAAGCAGAAAGGGTTTTCTGACTCAAGGCTTGCAGCAGTTTTGTCATGCGAAGAAGAGCTTTTTCGTCAGCACAGGCTCGGGTTGAACGTTCGGCCTGTTTATCGCCGCGTAGATACTTGTGCTGCGGAGTTTCAATCGTCAACAGCCTACATGTATTCAACTTACGAAGACGAATGTGAGTCCAATCCATCGGACCGCGACAAGATTATTGTATTGGGCGGCGGTCCAAACAGGATTGGTCAGGGGATAGAGTTTGATTACTGCTGTGTTCATGCTGCACTTGCAATGCGTGAAGATGGTTTCGAATCGATCATGATCAATTGCAATCCTGAAACCGTATCCACAGACTACGACACTTCCGACAGATTGTATTTCGAACCATTAACGTTTGAAGACGTTATGGCCGTTGTAGACCTTGAGAAGCCCAAGGGCGTCATCGTTCAGTTTGGTGGCCAGACTCCCCTAAAGCTGGCTAACCAGTTGGCGGCGGCCGGCGTGCCGATCATTGGTACATCTCCGGATGCTATCGATGAAGCAGAAGACCGCGAAAGGTTCCAGAAACTGATCGAGAAGCTTTCGCTGATCCAGCCACCAAATAAAACTGTCAGAACGCCGGAAGAAGCCGAGATTGCAGCGGAAACCATAGGTTTCCCCCTGGTAGTGCGACCATCATACGTTTTGGGTGGGCGGGCAATGGAAATCGTCTACGACCAAGACGAGCTGAAATCGTACATGAGAGAAGCGGTCGGGGTTTCAGATGACTCTCCGATTTTGCTTGATCGCTTCCTTGATCAGGCAATTGAAGTTGATATTGATGCAGTCTCGGATGGCACGCAGGTCGTCATTGGGTCCGTGATGCAGCATATAGAGCAGGCAGGCATACATTCGGGCGATTCGGCTTGTTCGTTGCCGCCTTACAGCCTCTCTGATGAATTGCAGGCAGAGATGAGAGACCAGGTAAAGCGCATGGCGTTAGAACTTGGGGTCATTGGTTTGATGAACGTGCAACTGGCGGTTCAAAATAATCAGATTTTTGTGTTGGAAGTGAATCCGCGTGCCTCAAGAACGGTTCCGTTTGTGTCCAAGTGTATTGGGGTAAGTCTGGCCAAGGTCGCCGCACGGTGCATGGTCGGTATCTCACTCGAGAAGCAGGGGTTTACCGAAGAAATCATTCCAAAATTCTTCAGCGTAAAAGAAGCTGTGTTCCCATTCAGCAAGTTCCCGGGCGTCGACCCTATACTTGGACCGGAGATGAAATCTACCGGAGAAGTGATGGGCGCAGGGGCAAGCTTTGCTGAGGCTTACGGTAAAGCGCAGACTGCCGCTAGCGACACCATTCCCAATAAAGGCAGGGCTTTTCTGAGTGTCCGTGACGCCGATAAAGATCAATTGCCCGAGATTGCGAAAGGATTGGTTGAGTTGGGTTTCGCGCTGGTAGCCACGCAGGGATGTGCAAAGGTGATCAAGGAAGCGGGGATGGAAGTCCAGCTTGTGAACAAGGTTCAGGAAGGGCGGCCACATATTGTCGATATGTTGAAGAATCGTGAGGTCGACTTTATCGTCAATACAACAGAGGGCAAGCAGGCGACCGCCGACTCGTACTTGATTAGGCGAACAGCGTTACAAAACAAGGTGTGTTACACCACGACCATGGCAGGTGGACGCGCAAGCGTTGCAGCGCTTCGACACGGTGAAGATAGAACAGTCCACAGCCTGCAGGAATTACAACGTAGGTAGCTGGACAAAGCACTAAATCTTCCCGACACTAGTCACACCCAAGGCGGCAATATCCCGGTTCTGGGATAGATAACGTAAGAGATAACAAGATGGACAAGGTTCCAATGACAGTTAATGGCGAGAATGAACTGCGCCAGGAGTTCGACCAACTAAAACTGCACGAAAGACCTAGAATTGTGCAGGCGATTGCTGAAGCGCGGGCTCAAGGTGACCTTCGCGAGAACGCAGAGTATCAATATGCCAAGGAAGAGCAGGGTTTTATAGAAGGCCGGATTATTGAAATTGAAGGCAAGTTGTCGAACGCGCAGATCATTGATGTAACGCAGATACCCGAGTCAGGTAGAATTATTTTTGGCACAACGGTTGAGCTTTTGAATCTCGGTAACGATGAGGCGTTGACCTACCAGATCGTAGGGGATGATGAGGCGGACATTAAAATAAACAAGCTGTCAGTCTATTCGCCGATAGCGCGCGCGCTAATCGGAAAGGAAGTCGGCGATGTGGTGTCTGTCAAGACACCGGCCGGAGAAGCGGAGTTTGAGATCTGCGCCGTTAGGCATTTATAGGTTACTGACATGCCACTTTGGCTGTCTACTTTGGCTGTCTACTCTGGCTTTCTACTCTGGCTTTCTACTTGGGCTGTCTAAAGGACGTTGGCCCTGGCGATGTTTGACAGTAGGGGGTTAGGTTCGCGCGAGGCACGGTAGACAAGCGCCATGCCTCCGACGACCTGCACAATCTCAGTGTCCGGGATGTTTTTTAGCGAAGCAACAACGTCAGCGCGTTCCGCTTTGTCGCCAAACATTTTTACTTTGATAAGTTCATGATCATCGAGGGCTCGGTTCAATTCAGCAATCACACTGCCTGAAAGGCCATTGCCAGCGACGGTGACGACTGCTTTGAGTCCGTGCCCGATGGTTCTCAGTTTTTTTTTCAGCTTACCGTTCATGATTTACTCAATTTTCAGGGGCGCGATTGTACCCACGTTGACCTGGGTTTACGATACTTCATTTCGGAAGGGAGCTAAATGACGAAAAAGTCGAAATCCAGTGCTCAATGGCTAACTGACCACGAGAAGGACGAATACGTGCTTCGTGCCAGGCGGGAAGGGTATCGATCCCGGGCGAGCTATAAGTTGCTTGAGATCGATGAGAAATTCGGCCTCCTTCGTCCAGGCACTGTGGTGGTCGATCTGGGTGCTGCGCCCGGAGGCTGGGCCCAGATCGCGGTGCAGAAGTGTGGGCGTAGCGGGTTCGTGGTCGGCCTTGATCTACTGGATATGGAGCCACTACGGGGTGCCACGCTTATTAAGGGCGATTTCACAGAGGAAAAGTCTCTGGCTGAGTTGATGGCAGTGCTTCAAGATCGAACCGTAGACCTTGTAATCTCGGATATGGCCCCCAACTTAAGTGGTATGAAAGAAATCGACCAACCTCTGGCTATTTACCTCACCGAACTAGCGTTAGACTTCGCATGTGCAACCTTGAGGCCGGGTGGTGCGTTGTTGATGAAATGCTTCGAAGGTTCAGGGCTCGACGAGCTTCGACGAGTCATTCGTACTAATTTCAAGCAGTTAAATAATGTTAAGCCGAAAGCGTCAAGAGACAAGTCCCGCGAGATCTATGTGTTGGGCCGTCAATTCAAAGGCAGCTAGACGTAACTTATCGACAGAATTGTAGTCGAATGAACTAATAACGCCGTACAACTATAATGAACGGCCCTGCGGGCTGAAAAAAGTTCGGGAATGAGGATAGAGCATTGAATGATATGGGTAAAAATCTACTACTTTGGTTGATTATCGCAGCGGTACTGCTGACGGTGTTCCAGAATTTCAATGTTCGTCCCGAAAATGAAGAGATTGACTACTCTTCTTTCCTGGAAATGGTGGACCAAAACCAGGTTCGATCCGTTGAGGTCGACGGGCTGACCATTCGTGGCGAGCGCTCTGATGGTAGGGCCTTCGAAACCATCCAGCCGCAGATTACTGATAGTGCCCTCATCGGGGACATGATTGATCGAAATGTTGATTTTAAGGGCAAACGGCCCGAGCAACAGAGCATCTGGACCCAATTACTGGTGGCCAGTTTTCCAATTCTCGTCATTATTGCTGTATTCATGTTTTTTATGCGTCAAATGCAAGGTGGTGCGGGTGGCAAGGGTGGACCACTAACCTTTGGAAAGAGCAAAGCCAAATTGCTCGGCGAGGATCAAATTAAAACGACCTTCGCTGATGTTGCTGGAGTCGACGAAGCGAAAGAAGATGTGCAGGAACTGGTTGAGTTCCTGCAGGACCCCAGTAGATTTCAGAAGTTAGGAGGCAGGATTCCTCGTGGCATCCTAATGGTTGGGCAGCCAGGAACGGGTAAAACGCTACTCGCGAAAGCGATCGCCGGTGAAGCCAAGGTCCCGTTCTTCAGTATTTCTGGTTCTGATTTTGTGGAAATGTTTGTTGGAGTAGGTGCCTCCCGCGTGAGAGACATGTTTGAGCAGGCCAAGAAACAAACTCCGTGTATTATTTTTATCGATGAGATAGATGCAGTCGGCCGGCACAGGGGTGCAGGCGTGGGCGGCGGCAATGATGAACGAGAACAGACTTTGAACCAGTTGTTAGTAGAGATGGACGGATTTGACGGTAACGAGGGCATTATTGTTATCGCTTCTACCAACCGGCCGGATGTTCTTGACCCTGCACTATTGAGACCGGGCCGATTTGATCGGCAGGTGGTCGTGTCGCTGCCGGACATCCGTGGCCGTGAGCAGATTCTTAAAGTACATATGCGCAAGGTCCCTCTAGGGACAGATGTTGATGCCAGCTTGATTGCGCGAGGCACACCTGGATTTTCTGGTGCCGACCTGGCAAACCTGGTTAATGAAGCCGCGCTTTTCGCAGCGAGACAGGAGAAACGAACGGTCACCATGATGGAGTTCGAGCAGGCGAAAGACAAAATCATGATGGGCGCCGAAAGGAAGTCGATGGTGATGTCAGAAAAGGAACGCGAAAACACGGCATATCACGAAGCTGGCCATTGTATTGTCGGCTACCTGGTTCCCGAGCACGATCCCAGTTACAAGGTGTCCATTATTCCCAGAGGCAGGGCGCTGGGTGTCACAATGTTTCTGCCAGAAGAAGATCGGTACTCACTCAACAAAAGAATGATCCTTAGCCAAATATGCTCATTGTTTGGTGGGCGTATTGCTGAAGAGATGACGCTCGGCCCTGATGGAATTACCACGGGAGCATCTAACGATATTGAGCGCGCAACGAAGATGGCCAAAGCGATGGTCACCAAGTGGGGCTTGTCGGAGAAACTTGGACCGTTGGCGTACGCTGAGGATGATCAAGAAGTGTTTCTTGGGATGTCCGCTGGCTCAGCCAGGCCACAGGTTTCTAATCAGACGGCGATGGAAATCGACGCCGAAGTAAGATCAATCATTGATAGCTGTTACAAGACGGCTGAGGGAATACTCGACGCGAACAGAGGGAAGCTTGACGCGATGAAAGATGCGCTTCTTGAGTACGAAACGATCGACAAAAGCCAGATTGACGAGATCATGGCCGGACGAACGCCAAGCCCACCTGAAAGCTGGGATGACAAAGATTCCAAAGATTCCAAAGATTCCCCAGGATTAGATGAAGCCGATACAGGTAACGACAATCAGGGCGCCGGCCCTGTCGGGGACCCGGCGCCTGATCACTAATAGTTAGGCAGATGTCTCGTCTGCGGGGACTACTTTCCCGTCATCAACCGTTGGTCATGGGAATCTTGAATGTTACGCCGGATTCGTTTTCTGATGGTGGTCAATTTTCGACGATAGATAAGGCGCTCGCCCACACCCGAGCAATGATTTCTGGCGGCGCGGATATTATCGATATTGGGGGCGAGTCCACTCGACCCGGCGCTGATCCAGTGTCGGTCTCCGAAGAAATTGAAAGAGTCCTCCCGGTCATTCAGGCGATAAGGCGAGAGTCAGATATCGCTATCTCGTTGGACACCAGTAAGGCGCAGGTGATTAGTGCTGCGCAGCCGGAAGATATCGACCTGATCAATGACGTTTGTGCCCTCCAGGGGGAAGGCTCCATCGATGCAGCAAGTCGATCCGAGTTACCAGTCTGCCTTATGCACATGCTGGGGGAGCCGCGGACAATGCAGCGAAACCCACGTTACGAAGATGTCGTTAGTGAAGTGTTTGACTTTCTGGTTGAACGGGTACGGTCTTGCGAGACTGCAGGTATTCCCCAAAGTCGACTCGTGCTTGACGTGGGGTTCGGTTTTGGAAAATCACCGGAAGATAATCTGAGGCTGATTAATAAACTTCCAAGATTTTTAGAACTCGGCCTGCCGATGTTGGTGGGCCTCTCCAGAAAGAGTACTATTGGCAGGATTGTTGATGACCCACTGGTCGGTAGTGTAAGCGGAGCGCTGTTTGCGTTAAGCAAAGGTGCACAGATTCTTAGGGTCCACGACGTTGCGCAAACTGCCTCAGCAATCAGGGTGTGGCGATCTTTTGCCGCGGAACACATTGTTAGCCACACGACTTAATTATATATGAGAAAAAAATTTTTCGGCACCGATGGAATACGCGGCCGCGTCGGAGATGCGCCGATTACCGCTGAATTTATGCTTAAACTTGGGTGGGCGTCGGGAAAAGTATTTTCCAGGGAGGGGCGAGGATTAATTCTTATTGGTAAGGACACTCGGGTCTCAGGTTACATGTTTGAGTCTGCTCTTGAGGCAGGACTAGCATCCGCAGGTGTCGACGTGGCGCTGCTAGGGCCAATGCCGACGCCTGCTATCGCGTATCTCACAAGGACCTTCAATGCGAGTGCGGGGATCGTTATTAGTGCTTCGCATAACGATTACCATGACAACGGCGTGAAATTTTTCTCGGACGCAGGTGCAAAACTGGACGATGGTGTTGAGTTAGCAATCGAAAGGGAGCTTGATGCCGACATGCAGATGGTTGCTTCAGATCAGATCGGGAAGGTATCCCGGATCAATGACGCAGCCGGTCGATATATAGAGTTTTGTAAAAGTTGCTTTCCTTCCCCAACCAACCTGCGAGGCATGAAGATTGCGCTCGATTGCGCTCACGGCGCAACCTACCACATAGCACCCAACGTACTTAGGGAGTTGGGCGCTACAGTTATCGAGTTGGGTACTGAACCCGATGGCTTCAATATCAATGCCGAGGGAGGGTCTACCAAGCCGGCGTTGTTGCAGAAGTTGGTACTGGCCGAGGGGGCTGATCTTGGGATCGCTCTGGACGGGGATGGGGACAGGGTGATCATGGTCGACAGCGAGGGCGAAATTGTCGATGGGGATGAATTACTTTTTATTATTGCGAACGCGGAATATCGATCAAAAAGACTCACGGGTGGGGTCGTTGGCACACAGATGAGCAACTTCGGGCTTGAAGAAGCGTTGGGGGAAAAGGGCATTCCGTTTATCCGGGCAGCCGTTGGCGATCGCTATGTGTTGGCGGAATTAGCTAAACGGGATTGGATGTTCGGCGGAGAAAGCTCCGGGCACCTTTTGTGCCTTAATGTGTCGACGACAGGGGATGGGATTATATCGGCCCTGCAGGTACTGGCAGCGATGCTTGAATTTAACAGCTCGCTCTTAGAATTAAAGGCTGGGATGAAAAAATACCCGCAACATATGATAAACGTTGCTTGCCAGGGGAAATTCGATCTAACCCGGCAGGATGTCATCACAAAGGCAGTGGCTCAGACCGAAAAAGAATTAGGCGGCCGGGGTCGTGTGCTGCTAAGGCCCTCTGGGACTGAACCGGTAGTGAGGGTAATGGTTGAAGGGGAAGACGCGGCGATAGTGGCCACTCTCACGGAGGATTTGGCCAGGATTGTCTCCGCGGAACTTGGATAGGCGATCTGGTTTGAATCTTACGTACAAAGCCGTTAACATCTGCCGCCTTTTTCCGAGGACCTATTGATGAGCGAGCGAGATCCGCTGGTCGCAGGTAACTGGAAGATGAATGGCGATGCGAGCAGCCTGGATGGGTTGCTAGACGGTTTACTCACCGAGCTTTCGGGGTTAGCACTTCGGCGCTGTAGTGTTCTGGTTTTTCCGTCCTATGTTTATTTGGGTCAAGTAGCCCAAAAGCTTCTAGGGTCCGGTATTGGTGTCGGTTCTCAGGATGTCGACCAGAGAGCGCAAGGTGCAGTTACCGGCGGCGTCTCAGCGGACATGCTGAAAGATGTGGGCTGTCGGTTTGTCCTTGTCGGGCATTCAGAACGCAGGACATTGTTTGCGGAATCCGATAAGTTGGTAACCGATAAGTTCGAACAGTGTCGATCTCAGGGGCTGGTGCCGATAATTTGTGTAGGCGAGACGTTGGAAGAGCGTCGGCAGGATAGAACGATCGAGGTAGTGACCCGTCAATTAAAGGTGGTGACTTCACGAGTCGGCCTTGCGGGTTTTGACGGCGCGATGATTGCTTACGAACCGGTCTGGGCAATAGGCACAGGGGAAAGTGCGACTCCTGAGCAAGCAGAAGAGGTGCACGCAGGGTTGCGCAGGAGTTTGGCAGAACTGGATGAAAACCTCTCCTGCAGAACAAGAATACTGTACGGTGGCAGTGTCACGGCGGATAACGCAGTAGCTCTGTTTGGAATGGAAAATGTGGATGGCGCGCTGGTTGGCGGGGCATCTTTAAAAGCGAATAGCTTTGCTGAGATTTGCAAAGCAGCCGAAGAGTCTTAGTGAGTTATGGAAACGATTGAAACGATTGAAACGTTAGTCCTTGTATTTCACGTGTTGGCGGCGTTAGCAGTTATCGGCCTGGTGCTGATACAACATGGTAAGGGGGCAGACGCAGGCGCTGGTTTCGGAGGTGGTGCAAGCTCGACTGTTTTCGGGTCCGGAGGAGCAGGTAATTTTCTGCAAAGGGTGACAACAGGCATAGCCATTGCGTTTTTTATAACGAGTTTTGGGCTTGCCTTTTATGCAAAGGAAAGATCTCAAGCGGCAAGCGGCGTAGGTGTACCCGTCGTCATTGAGTCGCCGGTTATGGGGGTTCAACAAGACGAAGAGGGTGAACTTCCAGTCTTTGAGGCTCGTGAGCAAGGCTCAGAGATACCGGAAGGTTAAGCAGCAGGCCCTTGGATTGATCCAACTGGGTCCTGAAGCGACAGTATTGCCGAAGTGGTGAAATTGGTAGACACGCTACCTTGAGGGGGTAGTGGGGGAAACCCCGTGGAGGTTCAAGTCCTCTCTTCGGCACCAATAAAAAAACCGCGCACTGCGCGGTTTTTTTTTGCTCCAGCACTACGCTAGCTCTGGCACCTGTCCTATCCGAGTTTATTAACAGTCCCCTCTGCGCACGTCGCCCTCCTCAATTATGTCCAGAATGTTGCCATTAGGTCCCCTGAATCGGGCTCCAAACCTTTTTTAGAAAAATCAACACATTACATTCGTAATTAAAGTCGATTTCTGTGGTTTCTGTGGTCTCTGTGGTTGACCCCGTTAGGCGACACCCCTATAATCCCGCCCCATGTTGTTGCGGGGTGGAGCAGTCTGGTAGCTCGACGGGCTCATAACCCGTAGGTCGTAGGTTCAAATCCTGCCCCCGCTACCACTTTAGACAAGCCCCTCATTGGGGCTTTTTATTAGCTTCGGTTTCAGACGCCGGAGTACAGGTGGGGAATACGCCCATCGTTTATGCAATGGGCTATATGCCCATTTTTTGTTTTCGCAATTCGAAAACCGGAAAACAGGCGGGGCGGTATGAGTGATCAGCTGAGCGAGCTTATCCAGCCGGTTGTGGCGGCAATGGGATGCGAGTTATGGGGAATTGAGCAGCTCTCCATGGGGCGTTATTCAACGGTAAAGATATATATCGATTCCAAAAATGGCGTCGACATTGAAGACTGTGCGAAGGTGAGTCGTCAGGTGAGCAGCCTCCTTGATGTCGAAGACCCAATGAATGGTGAGTACACCCTAGAGGTCTCTTCGCCAGGCTTGAGTCGAAGACTGTTCAAGCTTGATCACTACAGCGCGTTTATAGGTTCGGAGGTCCGGATCCGACTTAAGCGCCCTTATGAAGGGCAGCGCAAGTACTCGGGCCAGTTAAGAGGTGTCGAAGGAGACGAAATCATCCTGGGTCACCAGGACGAAGAGATCTTGTTTCCCTTCGAAGAAATTGAGAGAGCAAATGTCGTCCCCTCTGTATAGGGCAAGGTGAGGTAGAAGCGATGAGCAAAGAAATATTGTTGGTTGTTGAAGCAGTATCCAACGAAAAAGGTGTGTCAGAAGACGTCATCATCGATGCGTTGGAGGTAGCGCTAGCGACAGCAACGAAGAAGCGTTACGACGAGGAGGTCGAGCTTCGTGTGTCTATTGATAAAGAATCAGGAGAGTATGAAACTTTTCGGTTCTGGAACGTCGTTGCGGATGAAGCTGAAATTGAGTTTCCCGGTGCACAACTAAGGTTAACCGACGCGAAGGAGAAGGATGCTTCCCTGGAGGTCGAGGGACGTTACGAAATCCTGGTTGATTCTGTAGAGTTCGGCCGTATCGCAGCTCAGACTGCAAAGCAGGTCATCGTTCAGAAGGTTAGGGAAGCAGAGCGCGCGCAGGTAGTTGAAGCCTACAGAAGCAAAGTCGGTGAACTGGTGAGTGGCCAGGTCAAGAAAGTCACCCGCGAAGCGGTCATTGTCGATCTGGGTAATAATGCGGAAGCGATATTGCCGCGAGAAGCATGGATTCCGCGCGAAACCTTTAGAGTTGGCGATCGGCTTCGGGCTTTGCTCGACGAAGTCAGGCCAGAGGCCAGGGGCCCACAATTAGCATTGACGCGGACTTCTCCATTGGTGCTGATTGAATTATTTAAAATCGAAGTGCCAGAAATTTCTGATGGCATTATTGAAATTCTGGGTTGCGCGCGTGATCCGGGCTCGAGAGCCAAGATAGCTGTAAAGACTAACGACGGAAGGATCGATCCTGTTGGAGCCTGCGTTGGTATGCGAGGCTCGCGGGTTCAGGCTGTGTCCAACGAACTCGGCAATGAAAGAATCGACATTGTTCCATGGGACGACAACGTCGCCCAACTTGCCATTAACGCGATGTCTCCTGCTGAAGTTGTTTCTATTGTCGTCGATGAAGAAACTCGAAGCATGGATATCGCTGTGTCGGAAGAGAACCTTGCCCAGGCGATTGGAAGAGGCGGCCAAAATGTCAAGTTGGCGAGTGAGTTGACAGGCTGGGAACTGAATATTATGACCGTGGAAGATGCTGCGGAAAAACACGAAGCTGAAGCCGGGTCAGTCATGGAAAGGTTCATGCAAGCGCTAGATGTCGATGAAGACGTTGCGGTCGTGCTTGTTGAAGAAGGATTCACCAGTCTTGAAGAAGTTGCTTATGTGCCCATTGAAGAAATGATTGCTATCAATGGGTTTGATGAGGACATCGTTGAGGAACTTCGTTCACGAGCCAAGAATGCAATAACGACGCAGGAACTTGCGACTGAAGAAGAGCTTGGCAGCACAGAACCTGCCGAGGACCTGCTCAACATGGATGGTATGGATCGCCGCTTGGCCTATCTGCTTGCAGGAATGGGCGTTGTGACGATGGAAGATCTCGCAGAGCAGGCGATTGACGACTTAATTGATATTGAAGAAATGACTGAGGAACGTGCCGGTGAATTGATAATGACCGCACGAGCGCCCTGGTTTGAAGACGAAGAGTCTGAAGGCGCAACGTCAGAAGCCGAAACTGAGGCGTAATTAGAGGTATAAGTATGGCAGAAGAATCAGTAGGACAACTTGCGGAGGCAATCGGCACGCCGGTGGAGCGTCTGTTGCAGCAGATTGAGGAGGCAGGCCTGCCACCACGTGTGTCTGATGATGTCATATTGGAAGACGAAAAAGAGGCGCTGCTCGCGTTCCTTAAGAAAAGCCATGGTGAAGATCAAGGTGGTCCTAAAAAAATAACATTGAAGCGCAGGACGCTTTCTACCCTGAAAACAGGAGGGTCCGCGGGGCGGGGTCGCACTGTTAACGTAGAGGTGCGAAAGAAACGAACCTACGTTCGTCGTGGTGCACCGGAAGTTGAAGAATCGCCACCGACCGAAGAAGCGAAGATTGTTGAAGTACCTGAAGTCGCGGTTAACGTGGTTGATGCGGACGCTGAAGCAGAACGCAAAAGGCAGGCTGCTGCTGTTGAAAAGTTAGCTGAACAGGACGAGCGAGACCGAGCGCGTAAGGCGAAAGAGGAAGAAGCGACGAAACGGCTTGAAAAAGAAGCCCCTGCCTCCGCTGACAAGAAGAAAGAACCTACGGCAGAAGAAGCACTTGAAGAAGCCAGTATTTCCAATCGAAAAGATAAGAGAGATCGTCACGATCTTGATGAAGAAGAAGTACAAGCCAAGAAATCAAAGCAAGGTAGCCGTAAGCGTCGTGTAGAAGAACTGGCGGGCGACGATTTACTTGAAGTTGATCTGGCGGTAGTGAAGGATCTGGAAGCAGATGTTGTCGTTGCTGCAGAAAAAGTAGAAGAAGTCACGCCGCTTGGGCTAAGTTCACCACGAACGCGACGGAAATCCGGTGGGAAACCTGCCAAACGGCATAAGTTCAATGCGCCTACAGAAGAAATTAAACGTGAGGTTGAATTGGCTGAAAGTGTAACGATCCAGCAGCTTTCCCAAAAAATGTCCGTAAAGGCATCGGTTGTCATTAAGACGCTATTTGGCCTAGGCATCATGAAGACAATTAACGAGTCAATCGACCAGGAAACAGCGACTCTCGTCGCTGAAGAGTTTGGCCTTTCAGTGAAGCTTATTGATGTTGATGCGGTAGAGAAAACGCTGGAAGACGAGCTGGTTTACGAGGCTGAAGAACAGCACCGGGCTCCGGTTGTTACGGTCATGGGCCATGTTGACCATGGTAAGACATCGCTGCTGGATTACATCCGAAGTTCACGTGTTGCGAGTGGCGAAGCTGGTGGTATTACACAGCACATTGGGGCGTATCGAGTCCCTACAAGCCATGGAGAAATCTGTTTCATCGACACACCAGGGCATGCAGCTTTCAGCGCGATGCGTGCCAGGGGCGCTAATTCTACAGACATCGTCATTTTGGTTGTTGCAGCAGACGATGGCGTAATGCCGCAGACAGAAGAAGCTGTGAAACATGCAAAAAGCGCCGGTGTTCCAATCGTCGTAGCGGTTAACAAGATTGATAAAGAAGGTGCTGATCTAGATCGCGTCAAAAACGAACTGTCGGCACGTGACGTGATTCCGGAAGACTGGGGTGGAGATACTCAGTTTATTTCCTGTAGCGCGATCACAGGTGCAGGAATTGAAGAGCTTCTTGAAGCCGTGTTGCTGCAGGCAGAATTGCTAGAGCTTAAAGCCGTAGTAGACGGGCCCGCTCAAGGTGTTGTTATTGAGTCGGAATTGAACAAGGGTAAAGGTCCTGTTGCGACGTTGTTAGTTCAGAACGGTACCCTAAAGCAGGGTGATCTAATCGTCGCCGGGCAGTATTTCGGACGCGCTCGTGCACTAAATGATGAGTCGGGTCTACAGGTTAAGTTTGCGGGTCCGGCGACGCCAGTTGCCGCACTTGGCCTAAATGGTACACCCAATGCTGGTGATTCCTTTATTGTTGCCAAAGACGAAAAGCGCGCGAGAGAAGTTGCAGCGTTCAGGGCACAGCGGGCCACTGATGCGCGACTGAATACCGGTACCGGGGCGTCTCTCGATAGTCTGTTGGAAAACTTTGGTGCTGATGAAGTTAAACGACTTAACGTTATAGTGAAGGCAGATGTTAGAGGTTCGCTTGAGGCGATAGTAACGGCCTTAAATGAAGTCGGTAACGATGAAGTACAGGTCAAGGTTGTGATGTCCGGCGTTGGTGGAATAACGGAATCCGATGCGTCTTACGCAGTGACAGCGGGGGCGGTCGTGTTTGGTTTTAATGTTCGCGCTGATAACGCTGCAAAAAGGGTGGTCGACTCAGAAGGTCTTGACCTTCGCTATTACAAGGTTATTTATGACCTTGTGGACGATGTCAGAGATGCGTTGTCAGGCATGCTCTCACCGGAAGTAAGAGAAGATATTGTTGGGATAGCAGAGGTTCGGGACGTTTTCGAGTCCAAGAAAATGGGCCAAATTGCTGGTTCCATGGTCATCGAAGGCACGATCTCCAGATCCAAACAGATACGAGTTCTGCGAAACAACGTCGTGATCTACGAAGGTGAACTCGAGTCACTGAGGCGCTTTAAAGACGAAGTACAGAACGTTTCTAGTGGAACCGAGTGTGGTATTGGCGTCAAAAATTACAATGACGTCAAAAAAGGCGACCAGATTGAAGTGTTCGATACTCGAGAAGTTGCCCGGAAACTTTAAGGTCAATAGCGATGCCAAAGGAAACCAGCCGAGGTCGTAAAATTGGCGACCTCATTCAGCGCGAGATAGCGGTGCTTGTTCAGCGTGAGATCAAAGATCCACGGATTGGAATGGTGACCATCAATGAAGCGACTGTTAGCCGTGACTTAGCCTTCTCTGATATCTATTTCACCGTCTTACCATCGGAGAACACCGCCATAGTTGAGGAAGTTCTTAACGAAGCTAGTGGATTCCTGCGGTCACAGTTAGCAAAAGTACTCAGCACCCGTACGACGCCCAAATTACGTTTTCATTACGACGATACGATCGAAAGCGGCGCTCGCATGAATAAAGCGATAAATAAAGCGCTCTCGCAGGACGAAAGTCAGCGTGACCCGGGCCAGACTGATGGGTAGGCGAGGCAGGAAAGGCCGTAATATCAGTGGGATATTGCTGCTGGACAAACCTGCGGGCATAACGTCTAATGGCGCGCTTCAGGTGGTTAAGCGTATGTTTGACGCCTGTAAGGCGGGACATACTGGGTCTTTAGACCCCCTCGCAACCGGTGTTCTGCCTCTTTGCTTTGGTGAAGCCACGAAATTTTCCCAGTTTTTGCTCGACGCTGATAAGCGCTACCTGGCGACGTTCAAACTAGGCGTTATTACGGATTCGGGAGACTCAGACGGAAAGGTCCTTGAAACAAGGGCCGTCCCCGAGATCAGTAACGCTAAACTTGAAAGTGTCCTTGAAAACTATCGAGGACAGATCAGCCAGATTCCGTCGATGTTCTCAGCATTAAAAGTCAACGGACAGCCACTCTACAAGCTTGCTCGCCAGGGAATAGAGATTGAGCGCAAATCACGGCAGGTGACAATACACGCATTGAGTGTCGTTGAGCGCCATCCGGATGAGATAACAGTGGATGTACGGTGTACAAAAGGTACCTATGTCAGAACCCTGGCAGAAGATATAGGACTAGAGCTCGGTTGCGGCGCGCATGTGGTGGAGCTACGTCGATTGTCAGCAGGGCCTTACAAAATAGATGAAGCTGTGACGATGGAACAGCTGGAAGCATTGGCCGATGACAAAGTTCAACTGGACGAAAGATTACAGCCAGTAAGTTCGGCTGTTCAGGACTGGCCACAGGTTGAACTGACAGAAGTGACAGCGTCTTATATTCGGCAGGGACAGCCGGTTCAGATAGCAAATGCGCCAACCACGGGTTGGGTGAGTATATTTTCAGAGTCTAACGACCCTAATGAAGCGTTCCTTGGGGTTGGTGAGGTGATGGACGATGGGCGGATAGCGCCTAGACGATTAGTGGTTACTAATTGATCGAGGTGAGCGGGCCAAGGCCCGCGATCCAGGTAAAATGCATGGCGCATTTTGCTTGAACATGAAAACAGGTCGTCTATCAATATGCGTGGATACACCTGATTATTTAGCGGCGAACTACCCCGTGATTGGGTTAGCGTCAGGGCATATTAAAACGGAGAAAAGTTAATGGCTTTATCAGTCGAAAGAAAGGCTGAAATCGTTAAAGATTTCGGCACATCAGAGAACGACACAGGATCACCTGAAGTACAGGTAGCCCTGTTAACAGCGAATATTGAACAACTTCAATCGCATTTCAAGGAGCATTCCCATGATCATCATTCACGGGTAGGACTTCTACGTATGGTTAGTCAACGAAGAAAATTATTGAACTATCTACGCAACAAAAACCCCGATCGTTATACATCTACTATTAAGAGGTTAGGTTTGCGTCGGTAGTGTTAGTGTCGGTGATTGGCACCGACCATGGAGAATAATGTGAGTTATATAAGTAAGAAATTTATGTTTGGTGACCAGGAAGTACTCCTGGAAACTGGAAAGGTAGCAAGACAAGCAACAGCATCTGTCATGGTAACCATGGCAGAAACAACAGTTCTAGTGGCAGTGGTTGCACGACCTGATATGAAACCGGGTCAGGACTTCTTCCCTTTAACAGTGAACTACGAAGAAAAAACATACGCCGCGGGTAAAATTCCTGGTGGTTTCTTCAAACGAGAAGGCAGACCTTCCGAGAAGGAAACGCTGACATGCCGATTGATCGATCGGCCTATCCGTCCGCTTTTTCCTAAAGGTTTCATGAACGAAGTTCAGGTCACTTGTCAGGTAGTTTCAGCCGCGAAGGATGTAGATCCAGATATTGTCGCAATGATCGGTGTATCCGCTGCATTGTCCCTGTCGGGCTTACCCTTTGCAGGACCAATTGGTGCTGCGCGCGTTGGTTTTACGCCTGAAGGCTACCTGCTCAACCCCGGGTACGAAGCGCTCAAGACTTCAGAGCTTGATATGGTTGTTGCAGGCACTGAATCTGCAGTATTAATGGTTGAATCAGAAGCGAACGAATTAACTGAAGACCAAATGCTGGGTGCGGTACTTTTTGCGCATCAGGAAATGCAATCGGTTGTCGCTGCCTGTTCTGAACTTAAAGCAGAAGCGGGCAAAGAAGCCTGGGTCTGGGAACCAGCCACGCCAAACACTGCGCTGATTGAAGCGATTACGAGCCAGTTTGGTGAAGAGATTGGCGTTGCTTATCGAATTACAGAAAAGATGGCACGCCAAGACAAGCTCTCTGAACTTAAAGCTGCTGCAGTGGCGGCGTTAACGACCGACGAGACAGCCAAAGATGAGATCAAAGCTGTTTTTGACAGTATCGGCAAGTCTATCGTTCGTCGCGCTATCGTGTCGGGTCAGCCTCGAATTGACGGTCGTGATACAACAACGGTACGCCAGATTGATGTTGAAGTTGGTGTCCTGGCGAAAGCGCATGGTTCTGCGCTGTTTACACGTGGTGAGACTCAAGCGCTGGTTTCAACCACGCTAGGCTCTATGAGAGATGCAGCGATCATTGATGCGCTACAAGGTTCATACAGGGATAACTTCCTGTTGCACTACAACTTTCCACACTACAGTGTTGGTGAAACAGGTTTTTCTGGCGGGCCCAAGCGACGTGAAATTGGCCATGGTCGATTAGCGCGACGCGCTATCGCTGCCATGCTGCCCAAGAGTGAAGACTGGCCGTACACGACTCGAGTGGTATCTGAGATTACAGAATCAAACGGGTCTTCTTCAATGGCTTCTGTCTGTGGTGCAAGTCTTGCCTTGATGGATGCCGGTGTGCCGATCAAGGCGTCAGTTGCTGGTGTTGCCATGGGTCTCGTGCTTGAAGGTGAAGAGTTTGCCGTACTGACCGATATTTTAGGTGATGAAGACCACCTTGGTGATATGGACTTTAAAGTTGCGGGCACCGAAACAGGGGTTACCGCGCTTCAGATGGACATCAAGATCCAGGGAATCACTGAGCAGATTATGGAAACTGCTCTCGGCCAGGCTAAAGATGCAAGGCTGCATATCTTGGGTGAGATGAATAAGGTGCTCGGCCAGTCTCGTGAAGGTGTTTCTGAGAACGCACCAGCAATGGTGACGATCAAGGTTGAAGCAGACAAGGTCCGAGATGTCATCGGTAAAGGTGGTTCCACTATTCGAGGAATTACCGAAGAAACCGGTGCTTCGGTTGATATTGAAGATGATGGTTCAATCACTATCTTTGGTGAAGACGCCGACTCTCGTGATGCTGCTGTCGCAATGATTGAGGCGATTACGAAGGAAGCTGAAGTTGGTCAGATCTACAATGGTAAGGTCGTTAAGATCGCGGACTTTGGAGCCTTTGTTAACATTCTTCCTGGTAAGGATGGTCTGGTCCACATTTCTCAGATTGCCAAGGAACGTGTTGAGAAAGTAACCGACTACCTGACCGAAGGTCAGGAAGTTAAGGTGCTGGTTCTTGATGTTGATCGTGGTCGGATCAAGCTTTCAATGAAAGAACTGGTCGAGGACGAAGCGGTAGAAGAAGTAGAAGAAGCAGGCGAGCCAAACGGCAACGTTGCCGAAGACAGCGGTAATGAAAGTTCAAGCTAATCACTAACCGTTGAGCTTACAAAACGCCGTCTTCTGACGGCGTTTTTGTTTCTGCTGGCGACGCTTCCCTTCTTCGCTACGTGGGGCCCTCTAAAGGTTCGCTGGGCTGTTCCTGATCAGGTCATCTACGACTGAAGGATCTGCCAGCGTGCTGATATCTCCTAGCTTATCCAGTTCGTTTTCCGCAATTTTACGGAGAATACGGCGCATTATTTTCCCAGACCGAGTTTTCGGTAAACCCGGGGCCCATTGCAGAATATCCGGTTTTGCAATTGCGCCAATCTCACTTCGAACCAGGGCGTTAAGTTCCACCAAAAGTTCATCAGTGCCTTCGGTTCCTTGCATCAAGGTGACGAACGCATAAATCCCCTGTCCCTTAATGTCGTGGGGATAACCGACGACTGCAGCCTCGGCAACAAGGCTATGTTCCACCAGTGCACTTTCGATCTCTGCAGTACCCAAGCGATGTCCCGATACATTCAATACATCGTCCACTCTGCCGGTGATCCAAAAATAGCCGTCTTCGTCTCGTCGGGCACCATCACCCGTGAAATAATAGCCAGGATAGGTCGAATAGTAAGTGTCTATGCACCTCTGGTGATCGCCGAAAATGGTCCTTATTTGGCCCGGCCACGAACCGCTTATCGCAAGGTTGCCAGAGGCAGCACCTTCCAGTTCTTTACCGTTTTCATCCAGCAATACGGGCTTGATACCAAAAAACGGTCTGGTAGCGGACCCGGGTTTTAGGTCCGTTGCTCCCGGTAGCGGCGTTATCATGATCCCACCAGTCTCAGTTTGCCACCATGTATCTACTATCGGGCACCGCCCGTCACCGACGATATGGTAGTACCATTTCCATGCTTCGGGGTTAATGGGTTCACCAACACTGCCTAATAACCGAAGACTCTCGCGGGATGTTGACGTAACAAAGTCATCTCCCTGACTCATGAGCGCCCGTAGCGCGGTCGGAGCTGTGTAGAATATATTGACCTTGTGCTTGTCTACTATCTGCCAGCACCTTGACGAATCGGGGTAGGTTGGTACACCTTCGAACATCAGGGTAATTGCTCCGTTAGCGAGCGGACCGTAGACGATATAGGAATGCCCCGTTACCCAGCCAACGTCGGCAGTGCACCAGTAGACATCGCCTTCGTGATAATCGAATACATACTTATGGGTCATTGCTGCATGTAACAGGTATCCCCCGGTTGTGTGAACCACCCCTTTTGGTTTGCCCGTCGAGCCAGACGTGTAAAGAATGAACAACGGGTCTTCACTACCCATGGCGACGGCTTCGCACTCCGGTGACACCTGCCGAGTTGCCTCTTCGTAACAGACATCACGATCCTCGAACCAGTGAATCTCACCGCCTGTTCGTTTAACCACTAGAACAGTAGAAACCCGGGGGCATTCTTCTAAGGCTTTGTCGGTGTTTTCCTTCAGTGGGATAGGTTTGCCGGCCCGCACCCCCTCATCAGCAGTGATTACCGTCCTGCAATCGGAATCCAGGATTCGGTCCTTTAGTGCCTGAGGAGAGAATCCGCCGAACACGACGGAGTGTACTGCGCCTATCCGAGCGCACGCTAACATCGCGTATGCGGCTTCGGGAATCATTGGCATATAGATGCAAACGCGATCCCCCTTGGTGACACCTCGGTCCAGCAGCACGTTTGACAGTCGACAGACGTGCTCATGGAGCTCTTGATAAGTCACACGGAGATCCTCCCCAGGATCATCGCCTTCCCAGATGATCGCGGTGTGGTCTGCTTTCAATTCGAGATGTCGATCTATGCAGTTGTAGCTAGCGTTCAACTCTGCACCCAGGAACCATCGAGCCTCGCCTTGATGGAAATCGGAATCGGTCAGCTTTTCCCAGGGCTTGAACCAGGTAACGAATTCATCTGCTTTCTGGGACCAAAACTCATCCGGTCGATTAATCGATGCTTCATACATAGCAAGGTATTGATCATTGCGTATGTGCGTGTGGTTTTCAAATTCCTTGGCAACCGGGTAAACCCTGCGCTCCGACATTGCAACTCCTTCAAACCAGATATTGAGGAGACACAGGTTGCCACAATGCGGCTCCGCTTAAAACCACGATCAGGCAGGTGTTGTCACGGGTATTCTGGCCCTGGCGTTAGTTCAACAGGTCGTTGTCGTTTGAACTGCTCTTTTTGCGGGGTTTTCTCTTACGCTTACGCTGGCGACCATTGTTGCTAGCTTGTTTCATGTCGAGCTTGCGTTCGTCCGTAGCTTCCTGGTACTCCGTCCACCACTCACCAAGTTGTTCTGTTTGCTCTCCGGCAAGTTCTCTTAGTAAAAGAAAATCATAAGCAGCCCTGAAGCGCTTATGATCCATTGTCCGGTCTGGCTTCTGGCCAAACCGTGCGGGTAGCCGGGATTGAAGGAACCAAATTTCTCTCATCGGCCCGGAGAATCGCTTCGGAATCGAGGTGAAAAGTTGTTGCTTGGATATCACGTTGTTGGCCGCTTCATTTGCAGCAGCGTGGTTGATTTCACCAGCCTGTTCCAGCCGCTCTTTTTCCTCAACAAATGGATACCAGAGTACTGCCGCATAAATAAATGCCGGCGTCACGGGCATCCTTTTCTCGATTCTCTGGTCTGTACTGTTTAGCGCCAGTCGAACGAGTTCTTCTGTCGCATTGCTCTCCATTGAGCGCTTGGAGTCGGGGAATAACCAGCCGTACATGCCATTCTCCATCATGGACTCGAAAGCAGCTGTGCCATAACCGGACAGAAAAAGCTTAAGCACTTCCTCGAACAATCTGGCCGCGGGGACGTCTTGTATAAGGTGCCCCAGCGATCCTATTGAGCTTTTGAGATCTGACTCCAACGCAAACCCCAGCTTTGCTTGAAACCTGATGGCACGAAGCATTCTGACCGGGTCTTCTCTTAACCGGCCTGCCGGGTTTCCTATGGTCCTGATCATCTGGTTTTCAATATCCGCTGTGCCGCCCGCGAGATCGATCATGTCTTTCCCTTGGGGGTCGAAATAGATCGCATTCATGGTGAAGTCGCGTCGAAAGACATCCTCTTCGAAGGTGCCATACACATTGTCGTTCAGGGTCATGCCTGCATCAGAGTGGTTTTCATCGTACTCTTCCGCGTGAGGCCCCCGAAAGGTTGTGACCTCTATTATTTCGCGTCCAAACCGAACATGAACAATTCGAAATCGCTTCCCGATGATGCGAGAGTTGCGAAACAACTCCCTGACCTCTTCAGGGGTCGCATCTGTAGCGATGTCAAAATCCTTTGGGGTTTTGCGCAGCAACAGATCACGAATACAGCCACCGACAAGGTATGCCTGGTAACCATTTTCCTGCAGACGACTGATAACCTTACTGGCATTGACGCTGATGGCACTTTCTTCAATAGAACTTAAAGCATTCATTTTTGATTTCGTCAGGCCGTCATTAGGCTGGGGTTGGTCTGGAAGTCCCAACCATTGGTGGGAATAAAGTTTGAAATACGACTAACACAGAACTTGTTAAAAGAGACAGCGTATTTACGATCGCCGTTAGTTTAACAGAGCTAGCTGACTCTTACGGCAACGTTTTTTCGGGAGGGGAAAAGAAAATGGGAAAAGCGAGCTTTTCCCATTCTTAGCGAGCCAGAACATTTCTATTATTATTATTCTTATGTTTCTTATTCTTTTTATTATGTTTCTTATTATTATTATGTTTCTTATTATTAATTTTTTTTATCGTTTTTGTTACTTCTAACCTGCCATCCGAAGATGAGGGGTTATTGCCAGCGTCTTTATATTAATTTTATTATGGCTGGCAGATACCACTATCCTTTAATTTTGGGGAAATAAACAACTCCATATAAAACAACGGGTTAAGAAAAACCCCCCTTATATTTCGGATCGGGGTGTTACTCTTTGCCACGGCAGTGGGTCAGAAGGTAACGCTATCGCGCACGGCTCTTCTCACGGGGAATACCGAGCTTCTGGCGTTTCTGCCATAGCGCCTTGCGAGAGATGCCAAGCTTGTGGGAAATTTCGGTTTCACTCATTTGGTCCTGATTCTCAAGCACGAAACTAACAAAGTAGTCTTCAAGCGAAACATTCTCCTTGTCGGTGTCATAAGACGGGAATTTTCGCTTTTGTGTTGGTTCTATCGCAAGAAGGTCTGGGCCGATCGTTTTTCCATCACAAAGAATGACGGCGCGTTCAATAGCGTTCTCCAACTCGCGTATGTTGCCTGGCCAGCTGTAGCAGTGGATGCATTTCAATGCTGGCTGGTTGAATTTGAGACGAGACTTGGCGTGTCTTTTTGAATGAGTCGCAAGAAAATGCTCAGCAAGAATTGTGATGTCGTCACCTCGCTCGCGAAGAGGGGGTAGCGCTAACCTCACCACATTTAAGCGGTAGTAAAGGTCGTCCCGAAAATCACCTTCGTTGACCAGGGCTTTTAGATTTCTGTGGGTTGACGCCACAAGGCGTACTGAAACCCTTCGTGTTTCTATGGAGCCGACACTCCTTATTTCGCCTTCCTGTAGCACCCGAAGTAGCCGGGCTTGTGCACTCAGAGGTAGCTCGCCAATCTCGTCAAGGAACAAGGTGCTGCCATCAGCTGCCTCAACAAGACCAACCCGAATAGCAGTTGCGCCAGAAAAAGCGCCTTTTTCGTGGCCGAACAACTCCGACTCGATGAGCGATTCCGGTATGGCGGCGCAGTTGAGCGATATCATCTGGCGATCAGCACGGTTGCTCAGTTGGTGGATTTTTCTGGCGACCAGTTCCTTGCCCGTTCCGGATTCCCCCTCGATCAGAATATTTGTGCGGGTTGGAGCAACTTTGTTTAGTTGGTTTGTGAGTGATTTAATTGAACTGCACTTACCTAACATCTCGGGCTGATCAACTCTGACTTGCGGAATGAGTGCCTCGAGGGTCTTTTTTAATTCATCCAGGTTAAAGGGCTTCGGGAGGTAGTCGGCCGCTCCGCGTTTCATCACATCAACAGCCGCGCGAAGACTGGGCCTAGACGAAGTGACAATAACGGGTATGCCGTCAGCAAGCTTGATGAGACCGGTGTTGGTTTCACCATCCGAGACAATAGCGCTGAAAGTCATCAAATCATTTTTGATAGCATCCTTTACCGATCCGGCTTCGGAAACTTTGTAGTGATGTTTTTCGAGGAAGTTCTTTAGTGACGCGCGAAAGATCGTGTCGTTGTCTACGATAAGAATGTTCTGCTTGATCATTCCTGAAGGAATATCCAATAAAGCCAATCCGAGAAGAAATTTATCACGTTTGCCATCCCCCCATGAAATCAATCATTTAAGATAGGCGTTTGGTGCGCAGATGTCATGAACATTTGGAATAGTGGTGGGATTCCAGCAGGAAGCGGCCTTCTTTAGCAGTTCTTTGGTGTTTAAAGCGTTTTCGTGTGTATTTTGCCCAAGGTCTGCTAGGGCACTGCGGATAGTGCTTGCAGCATCGCTAGTATCCACGGGCTTTGCGTGGGCTTGCTTGCTTAGTTTGTTTCCCGACTTATCCACCAGTACTGGTATATGTAGATACTGTGGAGGTGAAACGTTTAACCGCTCGTAAATCGCGAGTTGTCGTGGTGTCGACTCAAGAAGGTCATTCCCTCGGACAATATGGGTGACTGAATAGTGGAGGTCATCAATCACGACCGCCAGTTGGTATGCGTGTAGTCCATCCTTGCGCTTGATAATGAAGTCGCCAACGTCCGTTTCAAGATTCCAAGTGTGTAGTCCAAGGCGTCGGTCATCGATTGATACGCTTTGCTTCGGTACTTGGACTCGAACTGCGTATGGTTCACCAGGCTTCGGATACCGCTTGAGACGGCAGGTGCCTGAATAAACTTTCGCTACCGATTTCCTAGAACAGGTGCATGGAAAGGTAAATGGTTGAAGGGATTCAATGGCATCGTCGTACGAATTCAGTCTGGCGCTCTGGTAAATAACCTTAAGATCCCACTGCAAACCAAGCGCAAGGAGCTGTCTGAGGATTTCCTGAGGTGCGTCTATGGATTCTCGAGGGGGGTCAAGATCGTCAATTTTTAGTAGCCATTTCCCACCTGCATGCCGGGCATCAAGAAAACTCGCTAGGGCAGCAACCAACGAGCCATAGTGCAGTGGGCCCGTTGGAGAGGGGGCGAACCGCCCGACGTAAGTCATCTTAGAAAAAGGTGTTTAGCGTCATAGGGTGGTCACGATTTTACCCGCGGATTTGACGTTCCTTTATTTCATCAAGCGTCTTGCAATCAATACACTGGGTCGCGGTTGGGCGAGCTTCTAGACGTCGCACGCCGATCTCAATACCGCAGGACTCGCAGTACCCATAATCATTCTGATCGATCAAATCTATTGTTTTGTCGATCTTTCGGATTAATTTTCGCTCTCTGTCGCGAGTTTTTAGTTCGAGGCTGAACTCTTCTTCCTGGCTGGCTCTGTCAGCCGGGTCCGGATAGTTAGACGCCTCGTCTTTCATGTGACTGACGGTTCTGTCGACCTCTTCCATCAGTTGCATTTTCCACTCGAGTAGAATGTCGCCGAAGTGAGCTCTTTGCTCCTCATTCATATACTCCTCGTTGACCTTTGCCCTATAAGGCGTAACGCTAGGTTCAGCAGCAGTCCTTGGCTTTGGTGAACTGGGTGGTGGCCGTGGTGCTTTTTTCTTCACCTCTATGCTCTTCTTCGCAGCCGCAGCCTTCTTGGTTGCAACTTTCGCTTTCGCAGCGGGCTTTTCTACTGTTTTTGCTTTAGAGCTCAAATTTTGCGTGACCTTTTTGCTGCTGGTTGACGTTTCCCCGTTTTTGACCTTGCCTTTCACGGAGGTTTTCTTTTCCGCAGCCTTTTTCTCTACCGTCTTTATCTTGGTGGTAGCGGTTGTCTTGATGGTAGCTTGTTTCGTGACCTTGGCCTTTATTTTCGATGTGGCCTTCGTTTTTGCGGTGGTTTTGGGCTTCGCCGCGGTCTTGGATTTGGTTGTCGGTTTTTCTTCTGCTCTCGATTTAGCCTTGGACTTCACTTTTGCTGCTGTTTTGGTCTTGGCTTTCACGCCGACTTTCTTTTTTACAGCTGCCTTTTTAGCAGGCGCTTTTTTAACAACTGGCTTTTTAACAACTGGCTTTTTAACAACTGCCTTCTTAACAGCTGCCTTCTTAACAGCTGCCTTCTTAACAGCTGCCTTCTTAACAGCTGCCTTCTTAACAGCTGCCTTCTTAACAGCTGCCTTCTTAACAACTGCCTTCTTAGCAGGCGCCTTCTTAACAGCTGCCTTCTTAGCAGGCGCCTTCTTAACAACTGCCTTCTTAACAGGTGCTTTTATGGCTTTTGTCTGGGCTTTTGCCGTTGCCTTACTTTTTGGTTTCGCTTTTGCGGTTGCTTTACGCTTCGCTGCCATTGATCTGTCCGTATCAACAAAGTGGGTTCTAAAACGAGCGGCGAACCTTACCAGATCGAAATCCATTCGCCAAGCCTATTTCTGGCGACCCTAACCCTTGTTTTTTTAGGGTAATATTCGCTTCTTGATGTTTTCTGGACAGGGTTTGAAAGTAGCAAAAAGACTTAGCAAAATAGCGCCATTTCGGGTGATGGAATTGCTCGCGCGCGCCAACGAACTCGCGTCACTTGGCCATGACGTGATTCACCTTGAGGTAGGAGAACCGGACTTTGATACTCCGCCTCCGATCGTTGCGGCCGGTGTACGAGCTATTTTAGAGGGTAAAACCAAGTATACGGACGCCAGAGGTACGCCTGAACTGAGGCAGACTATTTCAGAGTTCTATCAGTGTAGTCTCGGCATTGATGTGCCCGCAGAGCGGATATTTGTTACGGCAGGTGCATCGGGCGGTTTACTGATGCTGAGTGCCTTGCTGCTGGATCCTGGCGAAAACCTGTTAATGCCTGACCCGGGCTACCCGTGTAACCGTCATTTTCTCTCTAGCTTTAATGCTGAGGGGCTATTGGTGCCCGTAGACGCTACCCAGAATTATCAGCTGACTCCTTCACTGGTAGAGGAATATTGGACCCCTGCCACTCGCGGGGTTTTGGTCGCATCACCGTCTAACCCTACAGGCTCAATCTTGGGTCAAAAAGTGGTCAGGCAGCTCGGTGAAGTCGTGCGCGATAAAGATGGCATTATGATCGTGGATGAAATCTATCAGGGATTGGTCTACGAAAACGAGGCCATTGGATCAGCTCTGGTGCAGGTGCCCGAGGCGATCGTTATAAACAGCTTTTCTAAGTATTTCGGGATGACTGGGTGGCGCCTTGGCTGGGTAGTTGTACCCGAAGCGATCGCCATGGATCTTGAAAAGCTCGCTCAGAACCTCTTTATTTGTCCTTCGTCCATAGCGCAGGAAGCTGCACTTTCGGCATTTGATCCTGAGTCGATTGCGACAATGGAGGCTCAAAAAGCAGAGTTTGCAGTGCGCAGGGACTATCTTGTGCCGGCATTAAGGGAGCTTGGGTTCGAGATTCCGCTAATGCCAGCGGGCGCGTTTTATGTCTACGCAGGTCTACCAGACGAAGCGCCGGACGCGGAACAATTCTGTCACCTTTTACTTGAAAATCATTTCGTTGCAGTGACACCAGGCACAGACTTTGGTTTTCACAATGCCGATAGATCTATTCGAATTAGCTATGCACGGAACTTATCGCAGCTTAAGGAGGCTGTTTATCGTATTGGGAAATTATTGGGATGAAGGGTTCGGGATGAAGGACTCGGGATGAAGGACTCGGGATGAAACACTTGGTGCATGCTCGTTTACTTAAAAGGTATAAACGTTTTCTGGCAGACGTAAGGCTGGACAATGGTGAGATCATAACCGTCCATTGTCCCAACACCGGTTCAATGAAGAACTGTGCGGAAGAGAACGCCGATGTCTGGCTGTCTTATTCAGATAACCCAAAGAGAAAATACTGTTATACCTGGGAATACCTAACGACATCGCGTGGTCACCATATAGGGATTAATGCCGGGAAGGCGAATCAACTGGTTCAATCTGCGATCCGGAATGGTCTGGTAGAGCAGTTGATGGGTTACGAGGTGATTCGTTCTGAGGTGAGGTATGGGGATGAAAACAGTCGAATCGATCTCTTGCTGCAGCATCGTCAAAGGCAAGACTGCTACGTCGAGGTTAAAAGTGTGACATTGCTTGAGGATCCACCATCACGTGGTGTTGGATATTTTCCAGATGCAGTCAGTGAAAGAGGAGCCAAGCACTTACGAGAGCTGATTAGAATGTCGCATTCAGGTGCGAGATCAGTTTTGTTTTTTTGTGTCCAGCATACGGGTATTCAGGAAGTCAGGCCCGCCGACCATATTGACTGTGAATACGGTAAGCTGCTTCGAGAAGCGATGAATAGTGGGGTTGAAGTGTTAGCTTATAAAGTTAGAAGGTCGAATAAGGGGTTTCGGTTGTGGAGAGATCTCCCGGTCATTGTATGAAGATAGCTGCGCTTGCGCTTGCGGTGTGTGTTCTTGCCGTTGCATCTCTTTTGTTCGGCAGTGCGGACATTAGCCTCAAGGATTTGTTTCGTTTGCTTAGCCACAATGACGATCCGCGGCTGAGCACGATTGTGCTTGATATTAGACTCCCCAGAACGCTCTTGGCGCTGTTAGTAGGAGCAGGCGTGTCGGCATCCGGCGCGGCGATTCAAGGAATGTTTCGTAATCCACTGGCTGATCCAGCGCTAATCGGGGTGTCCGCGGGTGCTGCGTTATTTGCTGCGATCTATGTGGTGCTGGACGGTAGTCAGGGCCTGTCTATGATAGGCATGACCGGTAGCGCTTTCGTCGGGGGGCTTCTTACCACCTGGATAGTCCTTGTTGTCGGGGGGCGCGGTGGCGGGTTGTCGACAATGCTGTTGGCAGGGATCGCGATCAATGCGATAGCGCTGTCTGGAGTGGGAATGTTGTCGTACCTCTCAACGGACATGCAGCTGCGTTCTATATCCTTCTGGGCGTTGGGCAGTCTAAACGGGGCGACCTGGATTTCGGTGCTGCTGGCGCTTGCCATTCCTGTTGTCGTGTTCCTGATCTTTCTCGAATCAAGAAACCTGAATGTGATTACCTTGGGCGATGAAGAGGCAGAACATCTTGGTGTATCGCACCAAAAGCTCAGGGTTAGGATAGTATCTTTGTGTGCAGTCGCAGTTGGTATTGGTGTAGCGCTGACGGGGATCATCGCATTTCTTGGTTTGGTCGTACCACATCTAATTAGAATGACGCTGGGCTCCAATCACCGGACGGTGGTTCCAGCATCTGCTCTGTTGGGGGGAATGCTGCTGCTGGTTGCCGATGTGATAAGCAGAACGATGTTTGCGCCAACGGAGCTCCCTGTGGGTATCTTGACGGCTCTGGTTGGAGGTCCTTTTTTTATATATCTCATTATGATTGAGCAAAAGGGAAGGCTAGCGGTGTGAACCTTTCTGCGCGCAATACCTCGTTTATCCTAAGAAACCGGGCGATCCTTAGTGACATAAATCTTGAGGTCCAGGGCGGGAAGATCACCGTGCTGCTTGGCCCGAATGGCGCTGGTAAATCAACCCTCTTGAAAATCCTGAGTGGCTACCTGAAGCCTACTGACGGAGAAGTTCTGGTTGCCGGTTACAATCCGCAAAAGATATCGCTGCAGGCTCGAGCGAAAATACTTGGGGTCTTGACGCAAAGGAATTCGCTGGAATTTCCGTTTACCGCCAGAGAAGTTATCGCAATGGGAAGAATGCCGTTTGGTCAAAGCGAAGGTTTTGATGAAGTGACGCAGGAGTTACTCAGCATGTTCGGTGTGGCGGCTGATCAATCCTATCTCACCATGTCCGGAGGTGAGCAGCAATTGGTTCAGCTTTGCCGCGTATTTGCGCAGGTGTGGGGTCGCGGCTCTGAGGCTTTTCTCTTGCTCGATGAGCCCATGACGGCGCTTGATCTGCGACACCAGTCAAAGATCGCTTCAACCTTGAGGAAATTATCATCGCAGGGGCTGGGTCAGTTAGTCGTGATGCATGACATTAATCTTGCAGCTGAGTTGGCGGATGACATTGTCCTGATGTCGCACGGCAAGGTGGTCGCAAAAGGGCCGGTTGCAGAGGCGCTTAAGATTGAAAATCTGGAACGCACTTTTGATACTGTCATCAACCAGTTAGGCCGTGGTAGTGAGCGCTATTTTCGAGCAGAACTTGAAAAGTGAGCACGCAACACTCCACGGACTAATACTTTCCAGGCAATGGTATGACACCGTTAGTGGGCAATCACTCGTCTATTGGTTAGCAACCCGGCAGGGACCCGCAAGACTTGAATTCACTGGACAGGAATCGGTGTTTTTTATTCCGGCTTCCAGTATTTCGAGGGCCGAAACGGTCCTTGCGCCAGAACTCAAGTGGCGAAGTGCATCGGTAGCACTTCGCTGTTTCAGCGAGACGGACGAGCCAGTAATTGCTTGCTATTTTAGAAACCAGCGTGCCTTGGGGTTGGCAAGAGGGCTGTTGCAAAATAATCATATCCCAACCTACGAAGCAGATATCCGGCCGACGGATAGGTACCTGATGGAACGCTTCGTGCAGGGGACGTTGGAAGTCTCTGGGGATTTCAATGTTGCGGAAGATTACTTGTCTGCTGTGAACCCCAAGATTCGGGGTGCTTCGTTTGAGCCCAGCCTGTCGGTCGTTTCGCTGGATATAGAAACTTCTATTACGAACGGCACTATTCTTAGTATTGCGGTTGATAGTGATGACGTCAGTAAGGTTTTCATGGTGGGCAAGTTGCGACCATCGTCACTCCCTTACCTTGAATTTATTGAGGACGAGGCGACATTACTCCAAAGGTTTATGGTTTGGTTCGCAGCGCTGGATCCAGACGTAATTATTGGCTGGAGCGTCGTTGGGTTTGACCTAAGGTTTCTCCAGAAACGTGCCGATGCGCTAGGATTGAAATTCAATATTGGTCGCGGCATGTCCCCGGTCAGCTGGCGGTTTTTGGATCAAGGCCAGCAGAGGTTTTATGCGGTTGTTCCTGGCCGAGTGGTCCTCGATGGAATAGAACTCCTTAAAACAGCGACTTACAGTTTCGAAAGTTTCTCACTTGAGAATGTTTCCCGGAAACTGCTCGGTAGAGGAAAATTAGTGCACGATGTCGATTCACGGGCTGCTGAGATTGAAGACATGCATCGCACTGATCAGGAGAGCCTGGCCCGATATAATCTTGAAGACTGCACACTCGTGTTAGATATTTTCAAGCACGCAGGTCTTATCGATTTCGCGACAAGGCGATCGTGCCTGACTGGGTTAGAAATGGATCGACTGGGCGGGTCAGTTGCCGCTTTTGATTTTCTTTATTTGCCGAAACTCCACCGCGCGGGTTTTGTCGCACCGGTAGTCGATGAAAAGACCGTCGTCCATAGTCCTGGTGGCTATGTGCTTGATTCGTTGCCCGGTTTGTATCGTGATGTCATCGTGCTCGACTTCAAGAGTTTGTATCCCAGTATCATTCGAACATTTCATGTCGATCCACTTGCCATGATTAAAGTCGGTGGGGATCGCATACCGGGGTTTCTTGAGGCTAGCTTTTCGAGGCACCATCACATTCTTCCAGGCATCATTAAGGCGCTGTGGAGGGCTCGTGACGAGGCAAAGAAAAACAGTGATGCAGCCGGGTCACAGGCGATCAAAATTATTATGAACTCGTTCTATGGCGTTTTAGGTACGCCGGGTTGTCGGTTCTTCGATCCAAGGTTAGCGAGTTCGATTACCATGCGGGGACACGAAATTCTTCAGAAAACCAGGGATTTGATAGAGGACAAGGGTTACCCTGTTATTTATGGCGATACTGATTCGGTATTCGTCTTACTGGATCAGGCCGAAGGTGAGGTTAAAGCCGCAGGCTCGCTGCTTGCAGATTATCTAAACGATTGGTGGGCCAGCGAACTCATGAACCGGTATGGTATTCCCAGCTATCTGGAGGTTGAGTTCGAGACGCATTTTGAAAAGTTTTTTATGCCAACGATCAGGGGCTCCGAAAAAGGCAGTAAAAAACGTTACGCGGGACTGGTGAGGGACCGGGTCGGGAAACCACAGCTTGTTTTCAAGGGGCTTGAGAGCGTTCGAAGTGATTGGTCACCGCTGGCGCGGGAATTTCAGATAGAGTTGTACCGTCGGGTGTTTATGGACGAGCCCCATTTGAATTACATCAGCGATACGGCTGTGCGACTCCTGAAAGGTGAGCTGGACGATAAACTCTCACTACGAAGAAGGCTGCGACGAAAGCTCAACGATTACACAAAAAATGTGCCACCGCATGTTCGGGCAGCAAGGCTTGCAGAGACCGAGAGGCTTAAACGGGGCTTAAAACCAACCTATGCGAATGGCGGATGGATCGAATACCAGATGACGCTGAATGGCCCTGAACCCCTACCTTATGTTAACTCAGCGATCGACTATGATTTCTATATGGACCGACAACTTGCGCCGATCGCTGACGCGATCCTTGGTCTTAATGGGAGTTCGCTGGCACGACTCATGGATAAGCAGATAGGCCTATTTTAGTAGTGCGTCTACTTCTTCCTGGGTAAGTCGTGATCCGAAGCGTGAAACCAGTTTTGACGCGAACTTACTCGCTAATTCGTTAGCTTCACTAAACCCAAGGCCCTTACAGAGGCAATGCAGAAAGACCCCGGCAAAAACATCACCTGCACCGGTCGTATCCACAGCTGTGGTAGGAATAGCGGCTGCGGTCGAAAGGTCCTGACCATCAAAGGCAACCGAACCGTCCTTGCCGCAGGTCATCACGAAGGTTTTGCATATGTCTTTTAACGCTGCGATACAGTCTTTTACAGATTCTGCACCGGTTAACAACCGGGCTTCGTCGTGATTGCAAAATAAGAGGTCAACGCCACGGCTTATCAGTTGATCGTAGTTGGCCTTGAAGTGCTCGATCATCGCCGAGTCCGAAAGGGTTAGTGAAATGGGGACGGCTGAGGTGCGAGCTATATTCTGTGCCTCAAGGGCTGCCTGGAATCCTGTCGTGGAACTCACCAGGTAACCTTCGATGTACAGATAAGATGAGTTTCTAAGCGCTTCCGGATTCAGGTCATCGGGGGAGAGGAAGTTCGTAATGCCTAGGCAGGTGGCCATTGTTCGCTCTGCGTCCGGGGTGACCATGGAAATGCACTCACCGGTGGTGCCCTGCTCACGGTTATCGCTCAGATTGGTATCAACCCTTGCTTGGGAGAGGTCTTTGACAAAAAAGTCCCCGGTAGAATCGGCAGCGACTTTGCAGCTATAAAAAGCCTTGCTGCCAAGCTGGGAGACTGCGACCATAGTATTTGCTGCAGACCCTCCGCCTGACTTTTCAACGGCAAGGTGCTCTTCCTCAAGCAGTCTAATCAGTTTTATCCTGTCATCGGCTTCTATCAGACTCATGGAGCCTTTGGGCAGTTGCGCTTGGTCGAGTAAGGCGTCGTATACCCTATACTCCGTGTCAACCAAAGCGTTTCCGATGCCATAGACGTCGTACTGTTTCATGTTTTTAGTTCCTTGAATGCATTTTGTGCGGCGTCCAGTGTGTTGTGGATTTCCTTGTCTTCGTGCGCTGCTGAAACGAATCCGGATTCAAATGGGGACGGCGCAAGGTTAACCCCCTGGCGCAACATCGCGTGGAAAAAGAGATTAAACCTGTTGCTGTCTGCGCCCATCACCTGTGAAAAGCGTGTCACGTGGGTCTCGTTAGTGAAGAAGAAACCAAACATGCTGCCGACCCGATTGGTCGTAAAAGGGATGCCGGCGGCGTCGGCAAGTACCTGAAGGCCGTTGACGAGTTTGCCGGACTGCTGTTCCAGATGCTCGTAGAACCCGGGTTCGTCGATCAGTTCCAAGGTGGTTAAGCCGGCCTGCATCGCAATCGGATTGCCTGACAGCGTCCCCGCTTGATAAACGCCGCCAAGAGGCGCGACAACTTCCATCACTGCTCGTTTACCACCGAATGCCCCAACGGGCATGCCTCCGCCAATAATCTTTCCAAGCGTCGTGAGATCTGGTCGGATGTTGTAAACAGACTGCGCGCCGCCCTTTGCAACCCGGAATCCAGTCATGACTTCATCAAAAATCAATAGCGAGCCGTGACTGTCGCAGGCGTCCCGAAGGCCCTGCAGAAACCCAGGTACTGGCGGCACACAACCCATGTTTCCAGCGATGGGTTCGACAATGACGGCGGCAATTTCGTTTCCTTTCTCCCTAAAGACTTTTTCGATCTGTTCAAGGTTATTGAATTCGAGCGTAAGCGTGTGGCGTGCAAAACTTTCCGGCACGCCAAGTGAGTCTGGCTCCCCCAGGGTCAGTGCCCCGGATCCAGCTTTCACTAATAATGCGTCTGAATGACCGTGGTAGCAGCCTTCAAACTTGATAATCGTGTCTCTGCCGGTATATCCGCGAGCAACCCTAATGGCTGACATGGTTGCCTCGGTGCCCGAGTTCACCATTCGAACCAGGTCCATGGAAGGGACTAGCGAAACGAGTTTCTTGGCCACCTGGGTTTCTATTTTCGTGGGCGCGCCAAAGCTGAGTCCATGACCCATTGCTTCCTGAACTGATTTGACGACTTTTGGGTGAGCATGCCCAATAATCATCGGCCCCCAGGAACCTATATAGTCAATGTACTTTTTGTCGTCTTCGTCTGTAAGGTAGGCGCCGCTGCCACTTTTGAAGAAAACAGGTTGCCCTCCGACTCGAGAAAAAGCCCGAACGGGCGAGTTGACCCCGCCCGGAATGTATTTTTTGGCGTCCTCAAAGAAACGCTCCGATTTTGTCATGACTTGCTCCATGGTTCTGCCGCGGGCATTCAAGCATTACTTTTGAGTTGATTCAAATGAAATGCTAAAGCTGCGTTACGATTGATAAAAGCTTTCTATGTCTTCTCGGGTCAAGATGCCAACCGGAGAATCCAGTAGTGGTGCGCTGATGCGATTGACAAAGAGTGCTTGCAAGCCCGATTGATTAAGTGAGTCCAGTGCTTCGCTTAACGTCGCCTGCAGGAAAATGCTGGTGACATCCTTTCGAGTCGCCGGAATGGCTGTCAGGTCAATCTGTTCCTCTGGCTGGAAGGAAAGATACTGCGCGAGGTCTTCTGTTCTCAGGATAAAAGCTGGCCTTTCTTTTCCATTGACCAGCAGCCAATAAGGCTTTTGCACAACCAGCAAGCGGGCGGCTTCCAGTTCAACAACAGGCGCCACCCTGGCGAAGCTCCTTGTCATAATGCTCGCAACGGACGCTCTGTTTAGTGCCATGGACAATGGGTTCTGTCGAAACTCAAGCCCGAGCACCTCCATTTGAAGCAGGAATAGAGAGCGAACGCCGAAGACCTGGCTGGCGGTCATGTTGGCGATAATAATCACCAGCATAGCGGGTAGAATAATGCCTGGGCTATTCGTGAGTTCGAGAACTGCCATTAACGCTGCCAGCGGGGCTTGAAGCACCGCGCCCATCATGGCGCCCATACCAAGCATTACAAACAATGCATCGTCAGACAGACCGGCATCAACGAATCTGGCGAAAAAAGCGAACATTCCGCCCGCCATCGCGCCCATAAACAGCGTTGGGCCAATAAATCCAACCGGTATTCCAAGGGCAATAATAGCGGAGGAAAGTATCAGCTTCAGCACGAGTGCGGTTAGCAGTAACACCAGCGAGAGTTCTCCTAAAAGCGCTAAATTGACCGTGTCGTAACCGATACCCAGGACTTCGGGAAGAATAAGTGCCGCGGTCCCGGTAATAAACCCCGCGATCATAACGCGTTGCCACATTTTGCTGGGTGATATTTTGTAGAACAGAAGCATGGCTCGAACATAAGCCGCAGCAATGACTCCGATAAATGCCCCTTCTACTACCAGGATAGGGATATCTATGAAGGAAGACATGACCACTGGGGGTACATCAAAGGCCGTTAGCGACCCGAACACAATCTGCGTCATCATTGCGGCGACAACCGACGCCAGGATCACGGGTATAAAGCCTGCTATCGTGTATTCCATGACAATGACCTCCATGGAAAATATGACCCCCGCTATGGGTGTATTAAAAGAAGCAGAAATTGCGGCAGCAGCCCCGCAGCCCACGAGTACCCTGACGCTATTGTTAGGTAGCTGAAGGTATTGACCAATAAGGCTGCTGCCTGCTGCACCGAGATGAATAGCGGGGCCTTCTCGGCCGCCAGGTTGTCCCGAAGCGAGCGCTACAACGCCAGTGATGAACTGGGCTAGCGCATTTTTGAGTGGCATATGGCCCTGGTGCCTGGCCAGTCGTTCGATGACGTGAATCACCCCGACACGTCGATTTGTTTTGGATAGCACCGTAAAAATCAGGACCAGCAGTATTGCTCCGGCAACCGGCAGCGAGAAAGCCGCTGCGGGATCAAGGGTTTCAAAGCTTTCCGGGCCATCTTCAAGCAATTGGTCCAACGGCCACTCAATAGCGAGGCGAAAGGCGATAATAACCAGGCCTGTCAGAAACCCGGAGGCAATGCCCAGAATGGCGAATTGAGGTACTGAATCAATGGAGGCGAGCCGCCGCCGAAATGTCCTAATGGAAAACTTAAGTAGCTTCATAACGAGATTACAAATCGGGGTTTCATAAAAGTCAGCAAAAACAAATGGTTGAAGTTCAGTGCACGGTAACTGAAAAGTATTCATGAAGCACAATCAGGGCTGAACTTTAACGTATTGTGCTAAGCTGTCGGGTCAATTTTGTCATTTACCTCGCGGCAACGGTGGCGGCAGTAAACTATGACAGCAGTCAAAGGCAGTAAGCAACATCAAATGGTCGTAGTACCTTATCGACCCATGTACAAGGCTTTGATATTCGTTGCTTTTTTCACGTCTATGGCTGTGTTTGGATGGTTGAGCTACGGGTTAGGTAATTATCAGGGTCTTGAGCTGCAAGTCGAAGTGGCTCAGGAAAAAGAACTGATCAAGAGGCAGTTGGGCGAGGCCACAGTTCTGATTACGCAAATGAGGCAGGAAATTGCTGATCTCACGGTGGGAGGTGAAATCGATAATAAAGCCAATGAGGAAGTCAGGCAAACGATTCAAAACCAGCAGAACCTGCTAGCAGCTCAAAGTGAAGAAATCAGTTTTTACAAAGGTGTCATGCTGCCAAACGTTGCTGGTAAGGGGCTTAGGATTGAGCAATTGACTTTAAGCTCAAACGCGCCGGGCAGGGTGAAGTACTCGTTGCTACTTACCCAGATAGTGGACAAGCATGATTATGTGCAAGGCGGGGTACAGATATCCCTGCTTGGCCGAAATGAAAGTCGAAATGAAAGTCGAAATAATGGTCAAGTTGATGGTCAGGAAGAGACTTTTCAGCTCAGTGAGCTGGACTTGGATAAAACTGAGGCGATTAAATTTCGGTTTCGCTATTTTCAGAACATCGTTGGTGAAGTGCAACTGCCAGAAGGTTTTATACCTCGAAAGGTTGTGGTTGTGGTGCAGTCATTAGGAACAAATGCTCAGCGATTGGAGAAAAAGTTCGACTGGCTGCTAAAAGGAGAGTGAGCATGTTTAAGAAAGAAACACGAAGTGAAGCAGGGACAACGCTGATTGCAGCTAACTGTGAGCTGGTAGGTGACGTTCATTTTAGTGACGAACTGCTGGTGAATGGCATAGTGAAAGGGAATATTTATGCCAAATCTGGATCTAAAGCCGTCGTTAGAATTAGCGAGAAAGGTTGTGTCCAGGGTGAAATTCGTGTTCCCAGAATAATTGTAAATGGCGAAGTGTTCGGTGACATTTGGTCAGACAAGCACATTGAACTTGCTGCCAAAGCCGAAGTAAAAGGTAATGTTCATTACCATATGATTGAAATGGTGCAAGGTTCGAGAGTTGATGGGCAGCTAGTTTATTTACAGGATGGTAAGCAGGCACGGGCAGAGTTAAAGGCAGCAAAGGTTCCAGAGAAAGCTGATGAAGACGCTGTGACACCGGTAACCGAGGTTAAGAACCAGACTGTCTAGCGCTTTTGGACTCAACCGGAGTAAACTTACCTTGAAAGATAACAGTAAAGGCGCAGGCTATTAGATTATGGAAGCAACAACATTTGACCCACTCTCGATGACTTTTTCAGATGCCGCCGCCGGTAAGGTGAAGGCGCTCGTAGAAGAAGAAGAAAACGAGCATCTTAAACTGCGAGTATTCGTCACGGGTGGAGGTTGTTCTGGTTTCGAGTATGGTTTTACGTTCGATGAAGATGTCGAAGAGGATGATACCCAAGTCAAGAAAGCGGGCGTGGCTCTCCTGATTGATCCTTTGAGCTATCAGTATCTGGTTGGCTCGGTTATTGACTACCAGGAAGATTTACAGGGTTCACGGTTTGTGGTGACAAATCCGAATGCCGCGACAACCTGTGGTTGCGGGAATTCTTTTTCTATCTAGCCGCCACTTGATTGACCATCCGGGGGTAGCGACGCGTACCCTTTGCTCGAAATAGATTCGAGTCGAGCCAATATTGGCGACACGTTAGCCTTGAATCGCTTGAGCTCGTTCTTTGCGATGGGAAACGCTTTTGGCAGCGACACGGTCTTGGGGTTGCGATGCACGCCGCTGACCAGGAACTCGTAGTGCAGGTGTGGCCCAGTGGCCCATCCGGTCGCGCCGACGTAACCGATCGTCTGCCCTTGTTTGACCGTCTTACCCTGCGTGATGCCTTTGCCGAACGCCGATAAGTGGAGGTATTTAGTGGTGTATTGCTCGCCGTGCTGAATAACGATGTACTTACCCGAGGCGTTGTTTTGTTTTCGAATGGTGACTTTACCGTCACCGGAGGCCAGCACCGGTGTGCCTCGTTTTGCTGCGTAATCGATTCCTCGGTGAGGCATGACCCGCTTGTGAACTGGATGCAAACGGCGCAGATTAAACGACGAACTCACGTGGGAGAAATGGACTGGGTCTCTTAGGAAAGCCTTACGCATACTGAGACCCTCAGGCGTGTAATAGTCAGTGTGACCCGTGATATCGGTATACCTGACTGCGTCGTGTACTTTACTCATGTTGGTGAAAGTGGCGGCGATGATGCTGCCTTCCTTGACGAGTTCACCGTCAATATAGATCTCTTCGAACATCAGGCTAAACGAATCCCCAGCCCTGAGATCCAGCGCAAAACTGATGTCCCACTGATAGATGTGACTCAGTTTCATGATGATATTGTCGGATAGCCCTGCGGCTTTTCCTGCATGGTAGAGGGACGGGTTTTTCTTGGTGATGTTCGCTGATTTAAAGGCGACGATCTTCTCTGGCGTCGCCGACTCCCAGCTGGCAAGGAAGCTTTGGTCTTGCTTGTGAATCATCAGCGTATCGAAAGCATTCTTTTTGTATCGAAGGGACAGCAGTTCGCCTCGGGAGGTGATCTTAAAACCTAGCGTTTGCCCGGGCAGTATTTTCCTGAGTGACGAAACTGGGTTCCCTAGATTGACAATATTTTGCAGGTCTGCCGCGGACAGTTTGTTCCTCTGAAAAATAAGCGCAAGATTATCCCCGGGTTCGATAGTCATGTTGATCCAGCGGCTGCTGGTCTCGGGTTGCACCTGTTTCACCGGAAGATCGTTTACGCTGGCGACAGCGACGACTTCAGGTAGTGCCACTGCCAGAGAAACGGGTCCTTGATAGGACGATGCTCGCTGGTGGGTAGGCAATGCTGTAATGACGATCGCGAAGGATACGGCGAGCAAAAGGGCGGCTTTCAAATGTGTTTTGGGGTAACGATGCATAAAAGCCGAAAGGTAGCGTGTTACTCTACAGTTAAGTCTAATGTTTCAGCGCAAACGATATAAAATATATAGGAATAATGGAAGCCTTCACTGCTTGGCGAGGGTGAGACTCGTAGAAAACGAGTGGCTTGGTCGGGTCGTAGCGTGCGGCTTGCTTGAATTTACTGTGATATGCGTTATGTTGCGCGCGTGTTAGGTCTGTCGCCACTATACAGGCGGCCTTTCTGGTGGGGTTTGTTAGAACTAATGGTTATGAAATGAACATTATTGAACAGTTACAGGGGTTGGGGCTTGTTGCTCAACTTAGTGCCACCGAGGACCTGGTGAGCCACCTGGGTTCGGCCGCAAGAACCGTTTATTGCGGATTTGATCCGACCGCGGACAGTTTACATATTGGGAATTTGGTTCCGCTTTTGGCGCTCAGAAGATTTCAGTTGGCGGGGCACCGCCCTTTGCTGCTCGTGGGTGGTGCGACCGGCATGATAGGCGATCCTGGAGGTCGGGAGAGTGAAAGAGAATTGCAGTCTGCTGAAGTGGTCGAACGTCAGTTGGCTAGAATTCGCTCGCAGGCGAGTCAGTTTCTTGATTTTGACTGCGGAGAAACATCGGCGGTGGTCGTAAATAACGCCGACTGGACGAAAAATTTGTCGGTCATCGATTATCTGCGTGATATCGGCAAGCATTTCTCCGTCAACGCGATGATACAGAAGGAGTCTGTCCGCCGGAGAATTGAGGATGACTCCCAAGGCATCAGCTACACAGAATTCAGCTACATGATTCTTCAGTCATATGATTTTGTTGTTCTGAATCGGGACTATGACTGCACTATTCAGATGGGCGGCAGCGACCAGTGGGGTAACATTACGGCCGGTATCGACCTTGTTCGCAGGATGGAAAGCAAACAGGCATACGCGATAACGTATCCGTTGGTGACAAAGTCAGACGGCACAAAGTTTGGAAAGAGTTCTGGCGGTGCCATATGGTTGAACCCAGAAATGACGTCACCTTTTAGCTTCTATCAGTTCTGGATCAATACAGCCGATTCAGATGTGATGAACTACCTCAGAATTTTTACTTTTCTGACCCATGACGACTTGGCTGGAATCGCAGCATCCCATGAATCAGATCCAGGCCGCAGGACCGCTCAGGTCGCTCTGGCGCAAGCAATGACCGAGTTGGTACATGGTAAATCGGGATTAGAAGCCGCGGAGAGAATTACCGGCGCACTGTTTGCAAACAGCCTGGGTGATCTCGCAAAAGAGGATCTTGGGCAACTTGCACAGGATGGAATGCCTTCGTCAATTGGAGTAAATGGTGTTTCTTTGGTCAATGTGTTGGTTTCTTCTGGTCTCGCTGTGACGCCGAAAGGTGAAGTCACCGTCGGTCAGGCCAGAAAACTGATCCAGGGGAATAGTGTGTCTGTCAATGGTGAGAAGCAAACTGATCTCGGCTTGACACTAAGTTCGGAAGCAGCTCTTTTCGGTCGGTTTTTTGTGATTCAAAAAGGTAAAAAGAATCACCACCTGCTGGTTCTTAGTAGCTAGGAGAACCGTTCCAAGCAGCCAAAGTACGAGTAAAAAAGAACAAAAAAAAGAACAAAAAAAGGGATGCAACTGCATCCCTTTTTTTTGTTGGTGGAGCCAGGCGGGATCGAACCGCCGACCTCCTGCGTGCAAGGCAGGCGCTCTCCCAGCTGAGCTATGGCCCCAAGTCACTTGGCTGGTCTAATTGAACCAGCACAAGATCTGGGTGCTTACCTGGTGGGTCTGGGAAGATTTGAACTTCCGACCTCACCCTTATCAGGGGTGCGCTCTAACCAACTGAGCTACAGACCCGGGTAAGTTTCTAACCTGACGCTTTGCATCTGGTAGAGGGCGCGTATTATACGCACGGAGTCACTTATTACAAACGACCTTAATGATTAAAAGCACACATTCTGAATTTGAGAAATTGATCTCTGGCAGCTCGGTGAATTCAACCCCTGAATTGCAGGGTTTTTTAGACGGCATTGGCGTTCCTTATACCCGCTTGGATTCAGTCTTAACATTGAATCCGGGGATGGAGTTGCTGGACGAAGCCGCCATTCGCGCCGAGTTACAGCATCTGGTTTCGGAGAGCCAACTGTCGACCTTGGATGTAGAGATACATCGAGTAGCGCAATCAACGAATGATGTTGTGATGCAAAGACTTGTTGACGGTCGAAGTACCGCAATTTTATGTGCCGCAGAGATGCAGACGGCCGGCAAAGGCCGGCGAGGCAGACGTTGGGTCTCGCCGTTCGGTAGAAATATTTACCTGACATATGGTCGTTACGTCAAGCGACAGTTGTCGGAGCTCGGTGGCCTGTCGCTGATTGTCGGCATGGTAGTGGTGGACGTACTTCGCGCCATGGGTTTGGAGCAGGTTGGGCTAAAATGGCCGAATGACATTGTGTTAGGCGGTGGAAAACTAGGAGGAATACTCCTGGAGCTCCGAGCGTCTGATACTCGAGGTATCGGTTTGGTCGCGGGAGTGGGTCTTAATCTTGCTCTCCAGGAGGAGGACGCCTCCAGCATTGATCAGCCATGGAGCACGGTCAGTTCTCAGTTGGAGTTGCCGCGTAATATTTTACTTGGCAGGCTTGGGGGCAAAATAGTGAATGCGATACAGTCCTTCGAGGACCTGGGGTTTGATTCCTTTGCCGAAAAATGGAGTGAATACAACCTTTACACTGGTCAGCAGATCAATGTTATTCGTGGCAGTGAAATAATCTCGGGAATCGATAGCGGTGTTGATTCAGCGGGTAATCTGTTGTTGAGAACCGCGGGTGGCCTCGAGGCGCACAACTCCGGAGAGGTGAGCGTGCGGCCGGTTGTGACGCGGCCGGTCGTGACGAAATGAAATGGATCTTTTATACCCTGTTACTTGCTAATTTGGCGTATTTGGCGTTCAACCTTATTGCCAAAGCGACGCCCGCGGTCACCGATGACAGCAATCCGACGATGGTTAACATCTCGCCTTCTTGGGAAGCCCCGTTCGAGCAAAGAGGTGCCAGAATACTTTTTCTTTCCGAAGCAGTCGAAGAGGGAAATAAATCAACGTTGAAGCTGTTGCCGGAGCAACCCATCCTGGTGGCTCCAGCGAGCGATCTCAAGGCTTGTATGGGTCTTGGGCCTTTCGAAACTGTGCTCTCAGCGCAGGATGTTGCCGGGCGGTTAAACGCGATGAGCTATACTGCCAAAATGACCGCTGTGGATATCCCTACGGGAGAATTCGATTATCGGGTAATGCTGCCTCCCGTGAGTTCCACGCAAGAAGCCTTTCGCAAGCTTCGGGAATTTAAGTCACGAGATATCGATAGTTTCGTTATCACAAAGGGCGTAAACGCGAGGGGTATATCGCTGGGAGTCTTTTCCTCTAAGGGTACTGCTGAAGATCATCGACGCACGCTGGTTGCACAAGGTTACGACGTGCATGTCAACGCCATACCTAGGGTTAATCGAAGCTATTGGATTCAAATCAATCAGGGAATGTTCCCTGAAGGACTCCTTTCAGATGTCGCTACCGAAATTAATCAGGTTGAAATGACAGAAACTGGCTGTATGAATTGATAGCGACGTCACAATCGCATACAATCCGCATCGCTTCGGAGGGTGGCCGAGTAGGCCGTTGTTGAAACTTGTCTTAAGTGGTTGTTTTTAAAAGTTTTGTGCCGCTATAGCTCAGTTGGTAGAGCAACTGATTTGTAATCAGTAGGTCCCGAGTTCGACTCTTGGTGGCGGCACCAGTTATTTGTAGCAGCGTTATTGCGCCAGGGGAAAGCGCAATAAAACGTTCAAAAGTCACCAACAAGTGGTGTCTTCTTCGTCGATTAAACCGACGAAACACCAAATAGAGAAATCAGCTTATTAATATGATGAGCAATTTGACTTTAAAGGTTTGTTAAGCAGGCCTTTATTCAAATAAGGTTTGACAAGTGCTAGACTCGAAGGCAAGATCTAGCGCCTCTTTTTGGAGGGGTTCCCGAGTGGCCAAAGGGATCAGACTGTAAATCTGACGCGTAAGCTTCGGTGGTTCGAATCCACCCCCCTCCACCAAGGTGGGATGAATAGCTGGGACGTTATTGGCGGCAGGTTAGGCGGGTATTGTTTAATGGTAGAACCTCAGCCTTCCAAGCTGATGATGCGAGTTCGATCCTCGCTACCCGCTCCATAGCGAAGGAGAAATATTTATACGCTCATATAGCTCAGTCGGTAGAGCACTTCCTTGGTAAGGAAGAGGTCACCGGTTCAAATCCGGTTATGAGCTCCACTAATAATCGGCGAATACTGGGCTTTCATATTAATTCAGGTGTCATAGTAAGGAGGGGGCTGGAATGTCCAAAGAGAAGTTTGAGCGGACAAAGCCGCACGTAAATGTAGGAACCATTGGTCACGTTGACCATGGTAAGACGACGCTGACGGCGGCGATTACCAAGGTCTGTGCAGAGACATGGGGCGGTGAGTTTCAGGCGTTTGACGCCATTGACAATGCGCCGGAAGAAAGAGAGCGTGGTATCACGATATCGACCTCGCACGTTGAATATGATTCGCCGAACCGACACTACGCACACGTCGACTGCCCTGGCCACGCTGATTATGTAAAGAACATGATCACCGGCGCGGCGCAGATGGACGGCGCGATATTGGTCTGTTCAGCAGCTGATGGTCCGATGCCTCAGACGCGGGAACACATTCTGTTGTCGAAACAGGTCGGTGTGCCTTTCATCATTGTGTTCCTGAACAAAGCGGACATGGTTGATGACGAAGAGTTGGTAGAGCTGGTTGAAATGGAAGTGCGCGAGTTACTGGACCAGTACGACTTCCCTGGCGACGACACGCCGATCATTATCGGAAGCGCGCTGAAAGCGCTGGAAGGTGACGATTCAGAGATCGGAGCACCGGCTATTGTCAAGCTGGTAGAAACGTTGGATTCTTACATTCCAGAGCCTACTCGAGACGTTGACCGACCATTTTTGATGCCGATTGAGGACGTATTTTCTATCTCCGGTCGTGGTACGGTTGTCACTGGACGAATTGGCCGCGGCATCGTCAAGGTTGGCGCCGAGTTAGAGATCGTGGGTATCCAGGACACTCAGAAGACAACGTGTACGGGTGTAGAGATGTTCCGCAAGCTGCTTGACGAAGGTCGTGCAGGGGAGAACGTAGGTGTTCTTCTGCGTGGTACAAAGCGCGAAGAAGTTGAGCGCGGGCAGGTACTGGCGGCACCGGGTTCAATCACGCCGCATACGAAGTTCGAAGGTGAGGTTTACGTCCTGTCGAAAGACGAAGGTGGTCGTCATACGCCATTCTTCAAGGGCTACAAGCCGCAGTTCTTCTTTGAGACGACTGACGTCACAGGCTCTTGTCAGTTACCAGAAGGTACCGAGATGGTGATGCCAGGTGATAACGTGACAATGGAAGTTGAATTGATTGCTCCTATCGCGATGGAAGAAGGCCAGCGTTTTGCTATTCGAGAGGGTGGCCGGACGGTTGGAGCAGGTGTTGTAACGAAGATATCCGAATAGCCTAGCTATTCGGTAATCTCGTTCGGAATATAAACGAAGCACTAGGCCAGTAGCTCAATTGGCAGAGCAGCGGTCTCCAAAACCGCAGGTTGGGGGTTCGATTCCCTCCTGGCCTGCCACATGCTTCGGTTCCCGCAAGGGGGCAGGAATTCGAGAAGAGTCTGACAGATGAGTAGCAAATCGGAAACGAGTGAGTATCAGTTGGACGCCTTGAAATGGGTGATAGTGCTAGCGATAGTAGGAGGCGGCATCTACGCCAATTCCTACTATGCCGCGATTGAACCCTTGTTTCGCGCACTTGCGGGCGTTCTGTTTGCTGCGTTTGCAATCGGGTTAGCATTGCAGACGGAGAAGGGCGCCTGGGCTTGGAATCTCGCCAAGGAAGCACGAGTAGAGGTTAGGAAAGTAGTTTGGCCAACGACGCAGGAAACAACTCAAACCACGTTGATCGTGGTGGCGGTAGTAATCGTTGTGGCGTTGATTCTCTGGGGGCTGGACTCAAGTTTGAGTTGGGGCGTTCGGGGTGTAATTGGTTAGGGAGTAGACGTTGAGTAAACGCTGGTATGTGGTGCACGCTTACTCGGGATACGAGAAGCAGGTGATGCGCGCGTTAGGAGAGCGTATTGAGCTTTCCGGCTTCGCTGAAAAATTTGGTGAAGTGATCGTGCCGGCAGAAGAAGTCGTCGAGATGAGGGCAGGAAAGAAACGCCGCAGTGAGCGGAAGTTTTTCCCAGGGTACGTACTCATCGAGATGGAACTCGGCGACGATACCTGGCACTTGGTGAAGGAAACGCCGCGTGTGATGGGCTTCATTGGTGGCAAAGCGGACAAACCTGCACCAATCAGCGATGCTGAAGCGGCGGCAATTCTTCAGCGTGTGCAAGCCGGCACGGAAAATGCCACACCGAAGACGGTATTTGAGCCAGGCGAACTGGTTCGGGTTATCGATGGACCCTTTAATGATTTTACCGGTGTTGTTGAAGAAGTTAATTACGAGAAGAACCGCTTACATGTAGCGGTAACGATTTTCGGACGTTCCACGCCCGTCGAACTTGATTTCGGGCAAGTAGAAAAAGGTTAGGTTAATCACCAGAATTTTAATCTGGCAGGGACTTTAGTCGGGAACTGTCATATACGGGGAGCATGAAATGAGTCATGCGTTTGCACCCAAGGAGAAGACCAATGGCTAAGAAAGTCAGTGCCTATATAAAACTGCAGGTTCCTGCAGGTAAAGCCAATCCAAGTCCACCCGTCGGTCCTGCTTTGGGCCAGCATGGTGTGAACATTATGGAATTCTGTAAGACATTCAATGCCGAGACACAATCCCTGGAACAAGGTATGCCTGTTCCCGTCGTGATTACGGTCTATGCGGATAAGAGTTTTACGTTTATCAAGAAAACGCCACCAGCGGCAGTCCTGTTGAAAAAAGCGGCCGGTATTGTCAAAGGCAGTCCCGAGCCTCACGCGAAGAAAGTTGGCAAGGTCACTCGGGCACAACTCGAAGAGATCGCGACGACTAAACAACCGGATCTTACGGCTAAAGACATGGATGCGGCCGTTAGGACGATTGCGGGTACTGCTCGCGCGTCAGGTATAGAGACGGAGGGGGTAGTGTAATGGCTAAGCTGACAAAAAGAGCAAAGGCGATCAAAGAGAAGATCGAGGTAGGTAAGTTTTACGCTATTGAAGAAGCGGTTACCCTGCTGAGTGAACTGTCAACGGTGAAGTTCAATGAGTCAATCGACATCAGTATCAATCTTGGGGTAGACCCAAAGAAATCTGATCAAGTCGTACGGGGCGCGACAGTCCTTCCCAATGGAACAGGGAAAGATGTTCGTGTAGCCGTTTTTGCGCAGGGCGAAAAAGCTGAAGAAGCTACCGCTGCTGGTGCAGACATCGTTGGCATGGATGACCTTGCCGAGGCCATTAAGGGCGGTGAGCTGAATTTTGACGTAGCGATTGCCACGCCCGACAGCATGAGGGTCGTGGGTCAATTGGGTCAGGTTCTAGGGCCGCGTGGTCTAATGCCAAATCCAAGGCTTGGAACTGTTACCATGGATGTCGGCGAAGCGGTCAGGAATGCGAAGGCAGGCCAGGTTCGTTATAGAACTGACAAGAACGGTATTGTTCATGGGGGTATTGGCAAAGTAGGGTTTGAATCTACAGCGATCAAGGAAAATATTGAAGCGTTGATTATTGACCTGAAAAAAGCAAAACCAACCAGCGCTAAAGGTACTTACGTTAAGAAAATCGTACTGTCGACGACAATGGGTGCCGGCATCCCTATCGATCAAGCTTCCTTGGAGATTTAGGCGAAGCCGCTCTCTCGTAAATTATCAAAGCACCGGGCTAGCGCTCGAAGCTGAAAATTTTGAAGGGTTCAAGAGGTTTCGACCGATTGACTCGTCAAAGACCGCAGGCCCGGATACTCGGATGAGTGGATGGTTAAAACGAAAAGCCTGCGCAGACGGTGTGCCCGATTCAAGAATTGAATCCATCGCCGTGAGTAGCGTTGCAAGCTGAGTGACAGGCAGATTGCAGCAATTTTAAACAAGTCGGGAGTACGTAACTGTGCCAATAGGACTTAAAGAGAAGCAGGCGATTGTTGCTGAGGTGAACGATACCGCAAGCCAAGCCCTTTCTGCTGTTATCGCTGACTACCGGGGAGTATCGGTGGACAACATGACAGCGTTAAGAAAGAAGGCACGCGAAGTTGGTGTACAAGTGCGCGTTATTCGTAACACGCTGGCTAAGAGGGCGTTCGAAGGTACTGATTTTGAGTGCATGAAAGAAGCACTACTTGGCCCCACCATTGTCGCTTTTTCACTGGAAGATCCAGGCGCTGGCGCCAGGGTGTTCAAGGATTTTGCCAAGGAAAATAAGGACTTTGAAATCAAAGCCCTTTCTGTCGGTGGGAAGTTACTTCCTGCTACCCAGATTGATGCCCTTGCTAAGCTGCCTACACGTGATCAAGCGCTATCTATACTGATGAGTGTTATGCAAGCGCCAATTACTAAGTTGGTCAGAACGTTTAACGACGTGCCAGCGAAGGTAACCCGCGGTGTTGCAGCAGTACGAGATCAGAAACAAGAAGCAGCTGCTTGAATTTTATTACTACTAATTGGAGATAGGACTAATGTCATTATCTAAAGATGATATTTTAAATGCAATCGCCGAGATGAGCGTCATGGACGTTGTCGAGTTGGTTGAAGCAATGGAAGAAAAGTTTGGCGTATCTGCCGCCGCCGCAGTTGCAGCAGCACCTGCTGCTGATGGTGGTGACGCGGGTGCAGAGGAAGTGAAGGACGAATTTGACGTTATCATTACTTCTCCAGGCGAAAAGAAAGTAGGCGCTATCAAAGTGGTCCGCGCGATCACTGGTTTAGGCCTGAAAGAAGCCAAGGCCCTTGTCGATGAGGCTCCTTCTACCGTTAAGGAAGGTGTGACGAAGGACGAAGCGGAAGACATCAAGAAGCAACTCGAGGAAGCAGGCGCATCTGTTGAGCTCAAGTAATTCAGGAATTGAATATCCTGAAGTTAGGTTCAAGAAGGCTGGCAACAGAGATGTTGCCAGGTTTTTTTGCGTCTAAAAAATTATTGTGACCCTATGACCCGCTGGGAGGCATGAATGGCCTATTCGTACACTGAGAAGAAACGTATCCGGAAAGACTTTGGCAAGTTACACCGTGTGATGGATATCCCCTACCTGCTTGCAACCCAAGTGGAGTCCTACAAGCAGTTTATGCAAGACAAAGTCGACCCTTCTGAACGAATCAACAAGGGCCTACACACCGCGTTCCAGTCAGTTTTCCCGATTACAAGTTATTCGGGTAACGCATCGCTTGAGTATGTCAGCTACCGACTCGGGAAGGCGCCATTTAATGTCAAGGAATGTCAGCTTCGTAGTGTGACCTACGCAGTGCCACTTCGGGTGAAAGTTCGATTGGTGATCTATGATAAGGATTCATCGAACAAAGCTATTAAAGACATCAAGGAACAAGAAGTTTATATGGGCGAGATTCCGCTCATGACCGAAAATGGGACCTTCGTGATCAATGGTATTGAGCGAGTTGTCGTATCCCAGCTCCACAGATCACCTGGTGTGTTTTTTGATCACGACAAAGGCAAAACTCACTCCTCAGGCAAATTGTTGTACTCGGCGCGGGTAATTCCCATGCGAGGATCATGGTTGGATTTTGAGTTTGACCCGAAAGATTGCGTATTCGTGCGAATCGACAGGCGTAGGAAGCTGCCCGCATCGATCTTACTGCGCGCCCTGGATTTCACGTCTGAACAAATTCTAGATATTTTCTTCGAAACAGACAGTTTCGAAGTAACCGAAGAAGCCTACACGTTAGAGTTGATTGCGGGACGCCTGCGAGGCGAGACAGCCAAATTCGACATCGTTGATAAGAAAGGCAACGTGATTGTCGAAGAAAGCAGCAGGATTACTGCCCGGCATATTAGGGAGATGGAAGCAGCCGGCCTTAAGAGGCTTAACTGCCCATCAGAATATGTTTGTGGCCATGTCCTTGCAAAAGACATCGTGGACACAGAAACAGGCGAAGTCGTTATTGCCTGTAATACTGCGATTACCGAGGAAGTGCTGGATCAACTGGCCGAGGCCGGGGTCTCCTCTTTTAATACTATTTATACAAATGACCTGGACTGCGGCCCGTTTGTATCAGATACGCTGAATGTTGATAGTACAACTAATCGACTTGAAGCGCTGGTAGAGATCTACAGGATGATGCGTCCTGGCGAACCGCCTACTAAAGAGGCTGCAGAGAATCTATTCAATAACTTGTTTTTCTCTTCGGAACGTTACGACCTGACTGCCGTTGGCCGGATGAAGTTCAATCGCCGTCTTGGCCGCGAAGAAGAGGTCGGCTCAGGCACGCTATCAAACGATGACATTATTGAAGTGATGAAGTGCCTGATTGACATCAGAAACGGCAAAGATAACGTAGATGATATTGATCATTTAGGTAATAGGCGGGTTCGTTCAGTAGGGGAAATGGCAGAAAATGCCTTCCGTCTGGGTTTAATTAGAGTTGAGCGCGCGGTTAAGGAGCGATTATCGCTGGCCGAAAGCGAAGGCCTGATGCCACAGGACCTGATCAACGCAAAGCCAGTCGCAGCAGCAGTAAAAGAATATTTCGGGTCAGCGCAGTTGTCGCAGTTCATGGACCAGAATAATCCCTTATCTGAGGTGACGCATAAACGTCGAGTCTCAGCGCTCGGCCCCGGGGGCCTGACGCGAGAACGAGCTGGCTTCGAAGTTCGTGACGTTCATCCAACTCACTACGGACGAGTATGTCCGATTGAGACACCTGAAGGCCCGAATATTGGTTTGATCAATTCGTTGGCGTCATACGCGCGTACGAATGAGTATGGTTTCCTTGAAAGTCCTTACCGAAAGGTCAATGACGGAAACGTAACCGATGAAATCGAGTACTTATCAGCCATTGTCGAGAGTGATTACGTTATCGCGCAAGCGAGCGCAACCATGGATGAAGCAAGCCGATTGACCGAAGATATGGTGGAAGTTCGTCATCTTGGTGAATTCACCAAGATGCCGCGTGAATCTGTCAACTTTATGGATGTATCGCCTCAGCAGGTTGTCTCGGTTGCCGCGTCGCTCATTCCGTTCTTGGAGCACGACGACGCTAACAGAGCCTTGATGGGTTCCAACATGCAGCGCCAGGCCGTACCAACATTGCGTAGCGAAAAGCCGCTGGTTGGAACAGGTATGGAGCGCACGGTTGCAAGAGATTCAGGTGTTTGCGTTGTCGCCAGACGGGGTGGTGTCATCGAAACTGTCGATGCTGGCAGGATTGTCATTCGAGTCAGCGACGCTGAAACTGAAAGTGGCGAGGCTGGCGTTGATATTTATAATCTCACAAAGTACCAACGCTCTAACCAGAACACTTGTATTAATCAGAAGCCGTTGGTCAAGGAAGGCGATCTAGTCGCTAAAAACGATATCCTTGCAGACGGTCCGTCTATTGATATCGGTGAGTTGGCCCTTGGCCAAAATATCCGCATCGCGTTTATGACTTGGAACGGTTATAACTTCGAGGACTCAATCCTAATCTCTGAAAAAGTCGTGAAGGAAGATCGATTCACGACTATTCATATTCAGGAACTGACCTGTATCGCGCGTGATACTAAACTGGGATCAGAGGAAATAACCTGTGATATTCCGAATGTTGGTGAGGGCGCCCTGTCCAAGCTAGACGAGTCCGGAATTGTGTACATTGGTGCAGAAGTAGAACCAGGCGACATTCTTGTTGGTAAGGTAACGCCTAAAGGCGAAACTCAGTTGACGCCAGAAGAAAAGCTCTTAAGAGCGATCTTTGGCGAAAAAGCATCCGATGTGAAAGACACTTCGCTCCGGGTTCCGACCAGTTACACGGGAACGGTGATTGATGTTCAGGTTTTCACTCGCGACGGGCTTCCTAAGGATAATCGAGCACTTGATATTGAGCGTGCCGCACTCGACGAAGTTCGAAAGAACATCGACGAAGAATTCCGGATTGTCCAGGCTGCAACGTTTGAACGGCTGACCGAGTCACTGGTTAACCAGAAAGTGATTGCCGGCCCTGAGTTGAAGAAAGGCGATAAAATTACCAGGGAATACCTGGCAGATCTTGAGTCAGAGAGTTTCTTCAAGTTACGCATGGAGAAAGACAGCCTTAACGATCTGCTTGAACAGGCCGACCTAAGGCTAAAAGAACGCCGCAACGATCTGGATGAACGGTTTGAAGAAAGTAAGGGCAAGTTAGAGTCGGGGGACGACTTGGCGCCCGGCGTACTTAAAATCACCAAGGTCTACCTTGCAATCAAGCGCCGAATCCAGCCTGGCGACAAGATGGCAGGACGGCATGGTAATAAGGGTGTGATCTCGGTTATTAAGCCCGTTGAGGATATGCCGTACGACGAGAACGGTGAGCCGATTGATATCGTGTTGAATCCGCTTGGTGTACCGAAGCGAATGAACGTTGGTCAGATCCTGGAAACTCACCTCGGCTGGGCTGCCCATGGTCTTGGTATCAAGATCGGTGAAATGCTGGACGCTCAGCGTCAAGCAGCGGAAATCAAGGAGTTTCTAGATAAGATCTACAACCGTAGCGGCCGGATCGAGAACCTAGAAGAGTTTTCGGATGATGAGATCATCGAAATGGCAGGTAATCTCCGCAGCGGTGTGCCAATGGCAACGAGCGTCTTTGATGGCGCCAGTGAGACTGAAATCAAAGAGATGCTGGAGCTTGCTGACTTGCCCGCCAATGGTCAGTGCGTGTTGTATGACGGCTGTACTGGTGAACAGTTCGATCGTCCGGTAACCGTTGGTTACATGTACATGCTGAAATTGAATCACCTCGTTGACGACAAGATGCATGCGCGATCGACAGGTTCTTATAGCCTTGTAACGCAACAACCACTCGGTGGCAAAGCGCAGTTTGGCGGTCAGCGATTCGGTGAGATGGAAGTCTGGGCACTTGAAGCCTACGGGGCGGCTTATACGCTTCAGGAAATGCTGACGGTTAAGTCGGATGACGTTCATGGTCGAACCAGGATGTATAAAAACATCGTGGACGGTGATCATAGAATGGAGCCCGGTATGCCTGAATCATTCAATGTGTTGGTGAAAGAAATCCGTTCACTTGGCATCGATATTGAGTTAGAGAACGACTAGCATCGTTTTCACCCAATATTGACTGACGACATAGAATTGAAATAAAGGTCAGGTTTCGGCCTGACGTGGAGAAAAGCCTTGAAAGATTTGCTGAACATACTGAAAGCACAAGGACAGTCCGAAGAGTTTGATTCGCTTCGAATCGGACTCGCTTCGCCTGATTTGATCAGAAGTTGGTCCTATGGTGAGGTAAAAAAGCCTGAAACGATTAACTATCGAACGTTCAAACCGGAGCGCGATGGTCTTTTCTGCGCCAAAATTTTTGGTCCGAACAAGGATTATGAGTGCCTTTGCGGTAAGTACAAGCGACTCAAGCATCGCGGTGTTATCTGCGAAAAATGTGGGGTCGAAGTAGCGCTCGCTAAAGTTCGTCGAGAGCGTATGGGGCACATCGAGCTTGCAAGCCCTGTGGCTCATATTTGGTTCCTGAAGTCACTGCCGTCCAGAATCGGGCTCCTGATGGATATGACCCTGCGTGATATTGAACGGGTGCTGTACTTCGAGTCATTCGTTGTGATTGACCCGGGCCTTACGACGCTGGAACGACGCCAGCTTCTTACCGATGAGCAGTATTATGAGGCGCTTGAAGAGTTCGGTGATGAGTTCGACGCCAAGATGGGCGCCGAGGCTATCCAGGCATTGATGGAAGATATGGACCTGTTAGATGAGGTCCAGACCATTCGGGAAGAGCTGCCGCAGACAAACTCTGAGACCAAGATCAAGAAGCTGACCAAACGGCTAAAGTTGATGGAAGCTTTTGATAAATCCGGTAACGAGCCTGAATGGATGATCCTCACTGTCCTGCCGGTTCTCCCGCCGGATCTACGTCCTTTGGTACCACTTGAAGGTGGGCGTTTTGCGACGTCTGACCTCAACGACTTGTACCGCCGGGTGATCAACAGAAACAATCGCCTAAAGCGACTGCTGGACCTCTCCGCGCCTGACATCATTGTGCGTAATGAGAAGAGAATGCTGCAGGAAGCGGTAGATGCGCTGCTGGATAACGGCCGACGTGGTCGGGCCATTACGGGTACGAACAAGCGTCCTCTTAAGTCCTTGGCAGACATGATCAAGGGTAAACAAGGCCGGTTCCGTCAGAACCTCCTGGGTAAACGAGTAGATTATTCTGGTCGTTCGGTGATTGTTGTTGGGCCGACACTGCGTCTACACCAGTGTGGTCTGCCTAAGAAGATGGCGCTTGAGCTGTTCAAGCCGTTTATTTTTGGCAAACTAGAGGCAAAAGGGCTTGCGACAACGATTAAGGCGGCTAAGAAAATGGTCGAGCGGGAAACTCCAGAGGTTTGGGATATTCTCGCCGATGTCATTCGTGAGCATCCGGTACTCCTGAACCGTGCACCGACACTCCACCGTTTAGGTATCCAGGCGTTTGAGCCAGTATTGATCGAAGGTAAAGCGATCCAACTTCATCCATTGGTCTGTACAGCCTACAACGCTGACTTTGATGGCGACCAAATGGCAGTTCACGTGCCGCTGACGATCGAAGCGCAGTTGGAAGCGCGCGCGCTCATGATGTCTACGAATAACGTATTACTTCCCGCAGATGGTGAGCCAATCATTGTTCCATCCCAGGACGTCGTCCTCGGGGTCTACTGGATGACACGGGAACGGGTTAACGACAAAGGCGAAGGCATGATCTTCGCTGATATCCATGAAGTATCAAGAGCCTACCGGTCTGGTCAGGTCGGTTTGCAGGCTCGAGTCAAGGTGCGTGTTACTCAAAAGCTGTTTAACGAAAATCGCGAACTGGTTGAGTCCACCGAAATAATCGATACGACAGTGGGTCGAACGTTGGTGTATGAAATCGTGCCTGACGGGATGCCTTACAGCCACGTTAACAACACCATGAGTAACAAGGATATTTCTCGACTCATCAACCTTTGTTACCGTGAGGTTGGTTTAAAAGCGACAGTGATTTTTGCCGACCAATTAATGTACCTCGGGTACGAGTATTCAACTCGTTCCGGTGCGTCCATTGGTGTTGACGACTTTGTTATTCCGGATGAAAAAGCAGAAATCATCGCTGAAGCTGAGGCGGAAATCCGTGAAATCGAGTCTCAGTTTGCTTCGGGTCTTGTCACTCAAGGTGAAAAGTACAACAAGGTAATCGATATTTGGACGCGCGCTAACGATATGGTTGGTGCGGCCATGATGGATAACTTGTCCAAAGAAACGGTCAAAAATCGAGAAGGCGTAGAAGAAGAACAGAATTCGTTCAACAGCGTTTGGATGTATGCTGACTCAGGTGCACGAGGCAGCCCCGCACAGATCAGGCAGCTCTCTGGTATGCGAGGCCTGATGACCAAGCCGGACGGCTCCATTATTGAGACGCCTATTACCGCCAACTTCCGAGAGGGGTTGAATGTAATGCAGTACTTCATCTCTACCCACGGCGCTCGAAAAGGCCTTGCTGATACGGCGCTTAAAACGGCTAACTCAGGGTACCTAACTCGCCGCCTCGTGGACGTTGCCCAGGATCTGGTTGTCACAGAAGTTGATTGTGGTACCGACAGAGGCATGCTGATAAGCGCAGTGATTGAGGGCGGTGACGTCGTGGTGGCGCTTGGCCACAGGGTACTGGGTCGTGTTGTGGCGGAAGATGTTATGACGTCCGACGGCAAAGACGTGTTGTTAACCAGAGGCACGTTTATCGATGAGCAACTTTCAGACGTCATCGAGGACTCCGGTATCGATGAAATGATTGTGCGCAGTCCGATCACCTGCGAGACGCGATATGGCATATGCAGTAACTGCTACGGGCGTGATCTGGGTCGTGGACACATTATCAACATTGGTGAAGCTATCGGTGTTATCGCTGCACAGTCAATTGGTGAGCCAGGAACACAGCTGACCATGCGCACGTTCCACATTGGTGGCGCGGCATCCAGGGCAACAGCCGTGGACAGTGTTCAGGTGAAACACGCCGGTAAAATTCGTCTGCATAACCTTAAGACGATCACTAAGACGAACGGTGAGTTGGTAGCGGTTTCTCGTTCTGGAGAAATTGCCGTTGCTGACGACGAAAGCGGCCGAGAGAGGGAACGATACAAGCTCCCTTACGGCGCGGTGTTGAAGAAGGGCGAAGGTGAACATGTCGCTTCAGGCGAAATCATTGCTAACTGGGATCCGCACACTCATCCGATTGTCTCTGAAGTTCAGGGTAATGTCGTGTTTGAGGGGATGGAAGAAGGCATCACGATTAGAAGACAAGCCGATGAGCTGACCGGCCTGACCAGCATCTCGACTATCGATCCAAAAGATCGACCGAGTGCGGGTAAGGACATCAGGCCAGCAGTACGTTTGGTCGACGATAATGGTGAAGCGCTGAATCTTGCGGGTACCGATGTGCCTGCTCATTACTTTATGGAAGCTAACGCTATTCTTAGCCTGGAAGACGGGGCCCATATCGAAGCGGGTGACGTCATTGCTCGGATTCCACAGGAAAGCTCAAAAACTCGTGACATTACGGGTGGTTTGCCACGGGTTGCCGATCTTTTCGAGGCGCGAAAGCCGAAAGAGGCTGCAGTGCTCGCGGAAATTACCGGTACGGTTAGCTTTGGTAAGGAAACTAAAGGTAAGCGCAGGCTTGTGATTACACCGCAAGACACGAGTGACCTGCCGGAAGGTTCAGATCATTACGAGGTTTTGATTCCCAAGTGGCGTCACATGACGGTATTTGAGGGCGAGAATGTCGCTAAAGGTGAAGTTGTATCCGACGGACCCGAGAATCCGCACGATATTCTTAGGCTCAAAGGTGTTGCCGCGCTTGCTAACTACATCGTTAAGGAAATCCAGGACGTTTACCGACTGCAGGGTGTAGGTATCAACGACAAGCATATTGAAGTCATTGTTTGTCAGATGCTCAGGAAGGTAGAAGTTTCCATGCCAGGGGATTCGGTGCTTATCAAGGGTGAACAGGTTGAATATAATCGCTTCCTTGAAGCGAATGATGCCCTTCGTGCGGAAAGCAAGGTGGAGGTCAAGGGACAGCGCGTACTGCTCGGTATTACCAAGGCGGCTCTGGCAACAGAATCCTTTATCTCAGCAGCTTCGTTTCAGGAAACTACAAGGGTACTCACTGAAGCAGCCGTGACTGGCAAGCGTGATCACCTGCGTGGATTGAAGGAAAACGTCATTGTTGGACGTTTGATTCCCGCCGGTACTGGTCTGAAATACCACGAGGATCGCAAGAAGAAGCGTGAAGCCGGCGACCAAGGGGGCACAGTGAGTGCCAGTGAAGTAGAACAGGCGCTTGCAGAGGCATTGAACTCAAGCGATGTGGGCTAATCCTAGGTTCGGGAGCGGAGTAACACTTTACTCCGCTCCCGGTTACGCCTAGAATGCGCTCCTCGCGGAAACAGCCCAAGCGCTGAGTTTCGAAAAATTACAGGAGAATACAGAGTTATGGCCAGAATCAACCAATTGGTTCGAAAGCCAAGAAGGCGCAAAATCGTCAAGAGTGACGTGCCTGCGTTGCAAGCAAGCCCACAAAAAAGGGGTGTTTGTACACGTGTATACACGACCACACCAAAAAAGCCGAACTCGGCGCTGCGTAAAGTCTGCCGGGTCAGGTTGACCAATGGATTCGAGGTAACCTCGTACATCGGCGGTGAGGGCCACAACCTGCAGGAGCACTCTGTTGTCCTGATTAGGGGTGGGCGGGTAAAAGACTTGCCGGGTGTTCGATATCACACTGTTCGTGGAACACTTGATACCACCGGAGTAAGCGACCGAATGCAAGGGCGTTCCAAGTACGGTACCAAGAAACCGAAGACCTAGAGCTACCGTCTTAGAGTAAGGTAGTGTGCTTTCAGAATAGCACCATCACGATCGGTTGTTTTCCATCGGTGACGGCCGATGGTCCAGTGGCGAGCTTCGACGATTGCTTAACCAGGGCCTGAAGCGCTGTTCAAGAGACCGTAATCTTGATCGGAGGGAAACAATGTCTTTTCGGCATCGAGGCGACGTCGATAAATAGGCCGACAAATAGTTCGATAAATAGAAAGTACAGACCCGCCAGCTAACCTTGGTGGATCAATAGAAAGGCCCATCACCCAGCGTTAGGGGTCTAAGCCCTTAGAAAAATTTCCACGTAAAAGTAACGCAAAACATAAACCTAAAAAGTAAGGCCGGGCGTTGTGCCCGATTAACCTGAAGAGGAAGTAACCATGCCTAGAAGAAGAATTACCCCAAAAAGGGACATCCTCCCTGACCCAAAGTACGGTAACGTCACCCTTGCCAAATTCATGAACCATGTAATGGTTAGTGGTAAAAAGTCTGTTGCTGAAAAGATCGTTTATGGCGCGCTGGATCGCGTTAAAGAACGCGGCGCAGGGGATCCTATTGAGGTTTTTGACGCTGCTCTAGAAGCAATTGCGCCAGCTGTCGAGGTGAAATCACGGCGAGTTGGTGGTGCGACTTACCAGGTTCCTGTCGAAGTTAGGCCTTCTCGCCGTAATGCACTCGCGATGCGGTGGCTTGTGGATTCAGCGCGGAAACGTGGCGAAAAATCCATGTCTCAGCGACTCGCTGGTGAATTAATGGAAGCTGCTGAAGGCCGTGGCTCTGCTGTTCGAAAGCGTGAAGATACGCACAGAATGGCAGAAGCGAACAGGGCCTTCGCTCACTATCGATTCTAGCGACTACCTCTTAGCGGAGTTACCGTGCCTAGAGAAACACCCATCCACCGATATCGTAATATCGGCATTGTTGCGCATGTTGACGCGGGTAAGACCACGACAACAGAGCGCGTCCTGTTCTATACCGGGCTTTCCCACAAGATAGGGGAAGTCCATGATGGCGCGGCAACAATGGACTGGATGGAGCAAGAGCAGGAGCGTGGCATTACGATCACCTCCGCCGCGACCACGACATTCTGGCAGGGCACGAAAAGTCAGTTTGATCAACATAGAATTAATATCATTGATACGCCAGGTCATGTGGACTTCACGATTGAAGTCGAACGATCGTTACGAGTGCTCGATGGCGCGGTCGTCGTCTTCTGTGGTAGCTCCGGGGTAGAACCTCAGTCTGAAACAGTTTGGCGACAGGCCAATAAATATCAAGTACCCCGGCTTGTGTTCGTCAATAAAATGGATCGTGCTGGCGCGGATTTCCTCCGAGTCGTAGATCAGATCGAACAGCGGTTGGGTTCCACGCCAGTATGCCTTCAGCTTGCCATCGGCGCAGAGGAACATTTTAAAGGGGTCATCGATCTCCTTAAAATGAGCGCTATCTACTGGAATGAGGCCGACCTGGGACTGACCTTTGAAGAGGCAGATATTCCAGAAGACCTGCTAGCAGAGGCCGAAGAGTACCGTGAAAAGTTAGTCGAGGCAGCGGCCGAGTCCAGTGATGAGCTAACCGAAAAATACCTTGAGGGTGGCGAACTGACTAATGACGAGATTAGGCAGGGTATTCGTCAACGTACAATTAGGAACGAAATTGTGCCTGCACTCTGTGGTTCAGCGTTCAAGAACAAAGGTGTTCAGACGATGCTGGACGCAGTGGTCGACTACTTACCGGCCCCGAATGAAGTCAAGCCGATCAAGGGGTTTCTTGACAATAGTGAAGTAGAGGCAGAAAGACCTGCTGACGACCAGCAACCATTTGCTGCGCTGGCGTTCAAGATCGCAACCGACCCTTTCGTTGGAGCCCTGACCTTTATCCGCGTCTATTCAGGCGTGCTGCAATCAGGGGACTCGGTGTGGAACCCGATAAAAGGTAAGAAGGAGCGTATCGGCCGAATGGTCCAGATGCATTCCAATGATAGAAAAGAGATAAAAGAAGTTCGGGCTGGAGATATCGCGGCAGCCATAGGTCTTAAGTTGGCGACGACGGGCGACACGCTTTGTGACGAAGCTCAATCTATTACGTTGGAAAGGATGGAGTTTCCCGAGCCCGTAATTCATGTTGCAGTAGAGCCAAGAACACAGGCTGACCAAGAAAAAATGGGCATTGCCCTGGGCAAGCTCGCGGCAGAAGACCCATCGTTTAGGGTTCACACCGATCAGGAAAGCGGCCAAACGATTATTGGTGGTATGGGTGAACTGCACCTGGATATCATTGTTGACCGTATGAAGCGTGAGTTCAGCGTTGAGGCAAACATTGGCAAGCCTCAAGTGGCTTACAGGGAAACGATACGAGAAACGGTCAACTCAGAAGGTAAATTTATTCGCCAGACCGGGGGTCGAGGTCAATACGGTCATGTCTGGATCAAAATAGAACCGATTGAAGGTGACGGTTACGAGTTTGTCGACGCGATTGTTGGTGGTGTGGTACCGCGCGAATACATTAACGCTGTTGATAAAGGGATCCATGATCAACTGTCGAATGGCGTCTTGGCAGGGTATCCACTTCAGGGTGTGCGAGCAACCTTGTACGACGGTTCTTACCATGACGTTGATTCCAGCGAAGTGGCTTTTAAAGTCGCGGGGTCCATGGCCATGCGGGCTGGTGCGCTTGATGCGAACCCTGTTTTGCTTGAACCGGTAATGAATGTGGAAGTGGTCACGCCGGAAGAATACTACGGCGATGTCGTTGGTGACCTTAACCGTCGCCGAGGTATTGTGCAGGGGATGGAGGATGTCCTTGCAGGTAAAGCTGTCCGGGCTGAAGTGCCGCTCGCAGAAATGTTTGGTTATGCGACAGATATGAGATCTGCTACGCAGGGTCGTGCCAACTTTTCCATGGAGTTTTCTAAGTACAGCGAAGTTCCCGACAATATCGCAGCATCGGTGATCAGTCGTAATGGCTAACCGTCGGTGATTAAAAAGATACCAAACTTCATGGTGGCGTGTTGCCAGCCTGAATTTTAAAGGTAGGGGAAGTTAGTCAGCGCTAACTTCATGTTAAGGTTCGCAGTCATTGACGACATTCGTACAGGCTGCTTTTCCAAAGTGAGATCGAGGTAAAAATGTCTAAAGAAAAATTTGAGCGGACAAAGCCGCACGTAAATGTAGGAACCATTGGTCACGTTGACCATGGTAAGACGACGCTGACGGCGGCGATTACCAAGGTCTGTGCAGAGACATGGGGCGGTGAGTTTCAGGCGTTTGACGCCATTGACAATGCGCCGGAAGAAAGAGAGCGTGGTATCACGATATCGACCTCGCACGTTGAATATGATTCGCCGAACCGACACTACGCACACGTCGACTGCCCTGGCCACGCTGATTATGTAAAGAACATGATCACCGGCGCGGCGCAGATGGACGGCGCGATATTGGTCTGTTCAGCAGCTGATGGTCCGATGCCTCAGACGCGGGAACACATTCTGTTGTCGAAACAGGTCGGTGTGCCTTTCATCATTGTGTTCCTGAACAAAGCGGACATGGTTGATGACGAAGAGTTGGTAGAGCTGGTTGAAATGGAAGTGCGCGAGTTACTGGACCAGTACGACTTCCCTGGCGACGACACGCCGATCATTATCGGAAGCGCGCTGAAAGCGCTGGAAGGTGACGATTCAGAGATCGGAGCACCGGCTATTGTCAAGCTGGTAGAAACGTTGGATTCTTACATTCCAGAGCCTACTCGAGACGTTGACCGACCATTTTTGATGCCGATTGAGGACGTATTTTCTATCTCCGGTCGTGGTACGGTTGTCACTGGACGAATTGGCCGCGGCATCGTCAAGGTTGGCGCCGAGTTAGAGATCGTGGGTATCCAGGACACTCAGAAGACAACGTGTACGGGTGTAGAGATGTTCCGCAAGCTGCTTGACGAAGGTCGTGCAGGGGAGAACGTAGGTGTTCTTCTGCGTGGTACAAAGCGCGAAGAAGTTGAGCGCGGGCAGGTACTGGCGGCACCGGGTTCAATCACGCCGCATACGAAGTTCGAAGGTGAGGTTTACGTCCTGTCGAAAGACGAAGGTGGTCGTCATACGCCATTCTTCAAGGGCTACAAGCCGCAGTTCTTCTTTGAGACGACTGACGTCACAGGCTCTTGTCAGTTACCAGAAGGTACCGAGATGGTGATGCCAGGTGATAACGTGACAATGGAAGTTGAATTGATTGCTCCTATCGCGATGGAAGAAGGCCAGCGTTTTGCTATTCGAGAGGGTGGCCG
>Ga0206131_10000301_pt1 | contig 71895 bp, 64 predicted proteins | sample Helgoland_Spring_FD_148636 | JGI IMG/M metagenome (GOLD analysis project Ga0206131, IMG submission 148636) | Pelagic subsurface seawater microbial communities from Kabeltonne, Helgoland, North Sea - Helgoland_Spring_Bloom_20160517_1 | ecosystem: Environmental > Aquatic > Marine > Epipelagic ... | reverse complement strand
TAGAGCTATAATCAATTGAACGTGTTTTAAATTCAGAACTTAAAAATTTAGAAACTTTTATTTTCTGTTTCTTTTTTATAAAACCAATTAGTGAGTTATAAAAATCAATTAATTGCGAGTCATTTGCTTTTCCAAAGAAATCCTGTATTGCTGTTATTGATTTCTTTTTTCTTTGCTTTAACTCTTCGATTTCTTTTCTATGGTTATGTTCCCTTTCATCACTAATCATCCCCGTGATTAAAGACCTTAGGCTTCTATTATTAATTGGCATAATGCAGTTTTTACTACATCAAGTTGTGAAAGGGGTCCCATTTTTTTAGGCAGGTGCCTCTCATCATTTTTCCACCGCAGTTAGGGTAAACTCGGTTGGCATACTTTTAAGTAACTCTTGATGTTTTTACAAAGATATATATAATCTAATATCCCGTTAATTTGCTTATTTCTGATTCGTTTAATAAGTTTTTTAGTGGTATTCGCCCAAGGGCTTCAAATTTTGGTTCTTCGTTAAATGTGGATATTGGAGGAGGTTTAAGTTCTAGAATTGGTTTCATTTCCTCAAGTTCACTTGCAGGTGTCCAATCGTCTAGTCCTTCAAACCAAATTAAAGTGTCATTTGCAATATTCTCTTCTTTTAGTTCTTTAAGACCTAGAGGCCCAAGCTTTTCTTTTCCATCAGAGTAAAAATATTTCTTCATATCATTTATTTTTTAAATTACCGCCAAATTGTTTATATAATTCAAAAGATTTTAATAATATGCTTATTTGGTATGCTATTATAACTTTTGATTTTATCCAAAAATAATAATTCCTATTATGTGCAAGTAAATTAAAAATTATGGAAACTGAAAAAATTAATCTTAATAAATTTTTAAAATTATATGAGCAATTAATTTCAATAATAAATTGGAATAAAGAAAAAGAGATTAAGCGAGGTAATTTAATGGGGTATTTAACTTCTGGTATGTATGTAACTATATCCTCCAATAGAGATAGCCGAACAACTAAAGTTCATGCAGTAAATGAATTTACAATATTTAAAGTTTCAAAAAAACAATTGGGGCATATGAAAATATATAGAAATGAATGGGTATTAATGTACTGCTATGGCAGGCATAGGTTTACACATAACCTCTAAATAGTTCCATTGGAAAAAAGAGTTACAGTAAAAAAGCTAAATGAAATTAAGGTTTTCAGGAAATAGCAAAAAGGAGTCAAAATTGTCACGCCGACTCCACTATTAAATCCCCTATCTAACTAATTATTAATTTTTTAGGGGATTTTTTATTTAGAATTAGTAAATATTTAGTAAACTACTACCCTAGTAGCAACCGATTCAGTTTCAAAATCACAAATCAAAAGGTAAATTCCTTTTATCGATAAATTTAAATTAATTGCAATTTTATCATCAACTTTTTGAGATAAAATTTCCTTACCCATAATATTAAAGACTGAAACTTTTAGTGGAGCTTGGTTTTTAAATAAAATTGTGAAATTCCCGTTATTGGGATTGGGGAAAAGTTGTATTTGATTATTTCTATTTTCTTTTTGAACTCCCTGAGGATTTTCTACTGTAAGAATAGTTTTAAATGTAGAATCGCACCCATTTACCGATAGAAAAGAATCATAATAAACTCCTTCTTCTGTTTGAAAAGCTCCTCCTGCAAACAAACTATCACCAACGTTAATAAAAGTATCAAGCAAGGTGGTATCATTTGGAAAAATAAGTACATTAAAAACCAAAGAACTATCACACCCATTATTTTTAACGTAGTATTCAAAATACTGACCTGAATTTGTGATATAGTTTCCACCAATAAATACAGAATCTCTTAAGCATGCATCTATACTTTCTGTTATAGTTGTATCATTTAACTTAACTAAATTTAAAGATAATATACTATCACATCCATTTATCGTAATAAGACTGTCTTTGTAAATTCCTTTATCCCAATAAAAGTTTCCATTAAAAAAAGTACTATCCCCTTCACAAATAGTATCATTAAAAGTTTTAATAAAGGTTTTATTTACGGTTAATTGAGTTACAACCAAGCTATCACAACCACTTGTGTTTGTAAAATAATCGTAATAAGTACCAGATGTGCCTTGATATGCACCTCCAGCTAAGTATGTTTGACCAAAGCAAATAACAGGTGCAAAATGAGATGTATCTCTATTAAAAACTGAAAGTTGTGTAAAAATAACACTGTCACAACCTTTTACCGTTTGAAAAGTATCTGAATAACTTCCTGGAATATCGGTAAATTGTCCCCCTGCAAAAACAGCGTATCCTTGGCAAGTAGAAATATTTTGTGACCTAGATTTATGACTGTTCACTGTTAATTGGCTCGTTACAATACTATCGCAATTTGAACCTACAATAAATGAATCTACAAAAGTTCCGTTTGAATTTCTCCAAGCTCCAGAAAGAAACATTGAATCACCTTGACAAATAGAATAATCTACAGTTTCTGTTAAGGATCCAATAAAATTTAAGGTCGTATTTAAAAAAGTATCGCATAAAACTCCCTGAATGGTATCAACATAAACTCCCGGTACAGTTCGCCAAGCTCCTCCAAGAAAAGCACTGTCTCCAAAGCAAATATTTTGAGAAGCAGTTGAAAAATTACCCGAATTTGTTACAGTTAAATAACTTGTGTTTGTTTCAGTATAAACTGAATTCTTGTATAGTTTTACAATAATTGTATCTGAACCTGCAGGTAAATAACCCAAATTAGCTGAAACATTAGCTGTAATGATAATAGGTAGACAAATAAATGGTACAATTTCATTTATGTAAATTGTTGTTACCTTTCCTTGATTTACTACACTATCTAAACCTAAAGTTGAATTACCACATGCCAAGGAAGCATTTACAGTTGCTATTACCGTATCGCAGCTAGAAACTATAGTTGGCGATAATGTAACGGAATTTATCCATTGTGCTTTGGCAGGAAAAGAAAAGCCTAAAACAAGAAGGAGATAAAAAAATTTTTTCATGGTTTTTAAGTGCAAATAAAACAATTTAACAAATATATAAGTTAAGGGTACATTTGCAGCCGATGAAATTTTTTGCCATAATTTGTTTTCTCACAATTTGCTTTTTCTCGGCAAATTCTCAAGACATTTCTTACATAAACTCTTCTATAAAAATAGATGGAGTTGATGATGAAGCTGTTTGGTTGAAACAAGCATCTCTTACAAAATTCACCCAAAATTTTCCAACCGATAGCTTAACTGCCCAAAATCAAACTGAAGTAAAACTACTTTTTGATGATGAGAATTTATTTGTTTTTGCAAAGTGCTATCATCAACCTAACGAAAAAGAGTTTGTACAAACCTTAAAAAGAGATTTTTCAATATTTGAAAACGATGCATTTGCAGTTTCTTTTGATCCTTTTGGAGATGGCTTAAACGGGTTTTACTTTATGGTAAACGCAAAAGGTGCCCAAACGGAAGCCATGATTGGAAATGGAACTGATGTTGCTACTGTATGGGACAATAGGTGGTTTTCAGCGGTAAAAAATCTAGAATCCCATTGGACAGCCGAATTTCAAATTCCGTTTAAATCTATTCGCTACAATGAGAATAATAAAAATTGGAATTTTAATTTTCTTAGGATGGCGCTAAACCAAAATGAAAGATCAACCTGGCAAACAATTCCAATAAATTTTGAACCTCCAAATTTAGCTTTTGGACAAAACTTAAGTTTTAGTCAAGCATTACCTAAACAAAGCGCTAATATTTCAATAATTCCAAGTTTAACTACTAATATTTCGAAAGATTTTGAAAATTATCAACCAGTAAAGAGTCGGTTTATTCCGAGTGTTGATGGTAAAATTGCTATTACACCTTCTTTGAATTTAGATTTAACCATAAATCCTGATTTTTCGCAAGCAGAGGTTGACGTACAGCAAACCAATCTAACAAGATTTGAGTTATTTTTTCCTGAAAGACGACAGTTTTTTATTGAAAACAGTGATTTATTCGAAACATTTGGATTTAGACAAATAAGACCTTTCTTTTCAAGACGAATTGGGTTATCAAACGGAAGTCCAATCCCAATAATTGGAGGTGCTCGATTAAGTGGTAAAGTCAATAAAAATTGGCGAATTGGCTTAATGAATATCCAAACCGAAGGAAATAATAATCAAAACATTGACGCCCAAAATTATACAGTGGCAGCATTTCAACGGAAAATATTCACACGTTCAAATATTGCAGGAATATTGGTGAATAGACAAGGATTTGATAACTCCACCATGGATTATTCTAACTTTAATAGAGTAGCAGGATTAGATTATAACATAGCCTCAAAAGACAATAAGTTTAGAGGAAAAATATTTTACCACCAATCCTTCCAGCCAAACCAACCGAAAAGGGCTGCTGCAAATGCTAGTTGGTTAATGTACAATAACCGAAATTGGTTTGTGATGTGGAACCATGAATATGTGGGAGAAAACTATCAAGCTGATGTTGGCTTTGTAAGGAGAAATAGAATGTTTGACCAAAGTTCAAGTTCATTTTATAAATTAACTTATTACAGACTTGAGCCTATGGTCAGGTATAACTTCTTTCCAAAAAAAGGCCCAATAAATAGACATGGTCCAGAATTGTATATGGATTATTATACTGATATTAACTTAAACCCCACAGATAATTTAGTTAGGTTATCATATCTAGCCACTTTCAACAATACTAGCACATTAAGTGTGCGCTATGGTGAAGTATTTACCAAGTTATTTTTTCCTACTGATGTCTCTTTTACCGATAAAGTTGCAATGCCTGCAGGAAATTACAGGTATAATACTTATGGTATTAATTACAGAACTGATTTTAGAAGAGATCTTCAAGCCTTTTTAAGTATTTTTTCAGGAGATTATTACACAGGTTCCAGGTTTTCTGCAAATACAAGCTTAACTTACCGACTTAAACCTTACGCAATATTCTCGGTGAGTTATGAAAGAAACCAGGTGAATCTTCTCCAATACAATTCAATAGCATATTTAAATTTATTAGGGGTTCAGGCTGATGTTTCCTTTAGTACAAATCTTTTCTTCAACACCTTTATTCAATATAACTCTCAAATAAACAACATCAATTTAAATTCAAGAATTCAATGGAGGTTTAAACCAATGAGTGATTTATATTTAGTTTACTCAGAAAATCACGATCCCAATTTATCAATAAAAAATAGGGCATTAATTCTAAAGTTTATTTATTGGCTAACTATTTAATTTAAAAAAGACCAAGCAAACCCTACTCGTAAACTAAAATCATGATAGGGATAATTTTGTGCAAGAAAATAGTTATTTCCGCTAAAACCTTGGTTTAGATGAGAGGCTTTTACAAAAAATCTAGCAGTTTTTACTTTTGCAGCAAAAAATAAATCTACAAAAGGATAATTACCAAATCTATTAGCAGAAGTATTGGAATAAAATTGTCTGTTTTGAGGAGAATATCCAAATCCTCTAAATTGAGATGTGTAGAATAAATCAACTCCCAAGTTAACAAACATATGGTGGTCGAAAATCCACCCTTTAAGGTAAACCCTAGAAAATGAAATAAACTTGGGAAGAGGTAATAACAAAGAATTTGAAAATTGTTGCCATCTTGTATCAGTGGAAACAAAAAATCTTTTGTTTTCAGCTTTTAAATTTACATTAACAAATAAGTATTCATCAAGGGTATTAGATTGATTTACAACTAAGTTTTCGGTAAAGAAAACCCCATTATTATATAGCCCAGAACCCAAATCAACCTTAATGAAATTATAGAACAATTGATTAACTGAAATTTCGTTAACCCTTTCTTTTTGAAGTGAATTCTCATATTGGAAACTTGTACCAAAATAATTCTGAAATACATATGGCACTGTTGTCGTTTGTGTTTGAAAAGTAAATCCAACATTATAAAATTTGGTTAAATCCAAATTTGAATTTAGTTTAAACCTGCCATCACCCGAATTGTATCCTGAAAAAACTTGAGAATAATCTAGCTTAGTTTCCAAAATTTTAAATAAAGGTAATTCTCCTTTAATTCTAAATAATTGATTGTTGAAATTATTCGATTTTGCATAATTCCCTACCATAACAAATTGTTGATCAATAGATATGTCAGCTGATCTAATATACCTTTTGGGTTGCAATAAAATACCAAAAGAATTATTCATTACTTGAAAATTTTGTTTCGACCAATACTCTGATGTAGAAGTCATTCCAATATTTTCATAATAATTTGAGTCTTGCGCTAAATCAGCAAATAAGTAATTAGTTTGATTGAAATTAAACTTTTGATATAAAACTATACTCCTTATTAATTCAATAGAATCCTGGTTTAATGAATCAGAAACATTCTTAGAAAAAGGCAAGTAAAAATGATTAAAATAAAAAGATCTATTTTCAGATTTATTGGTTGCTTGTTCCAAATTAACAGGAAGTAGGTTTTTTGGTAAAGAATTATCAATAATTAAATTAGGACTTGTTAAACCTCCATTTTCAAATAATAAAGACTTATTTAAATGAAAGCCTGTTTCTGCATAATAATTTCTTTTCTTATTAGAATAATTAGAAAAAAAAGAGAAATTTCTGTGCTGTAGAAATTGCCTTGCATAAATTCCTTCAGATTTTAAAGAATTAAACTTAAAACCAGTATTAAATGACTTTTTGATGTTTTGAATATGAACGACAGAAAACCTTTCTTCGGAATTCGAACCATTTAAGTATTGAAATTCAGTAAATGCTTTGTTTACTTCGTATTGAGAAGAATTAGATTCATGAAATCTATAATCACCTAAAAAATCAAATTGTCCGAAAAAACCAATAGGTTGGCAAAATTTTGAAAAAGTTAATGGCAACAATGGAGATCCATTATTACCCAAATTTGTTTTTAAATTATAAAAAATAGAAGGTTGATTTACTTCGGAAATTTGAAGGGTATCAAAATAATCGGATTCTTTACTGTAGAGTTTATTTTCAAAATCGATTTCGTATAAACTTGAGATAACAGAGTCTTTTAATTCGGACTGAATAAATTGGCCAAAGGAATTAAAAACAAAAGCAAAAAAAATTGACGTAAATATTATCCTCACAATAACCGCAAATTTAAACTGATAACTTCCAAAATAGTAAGAAGTATAAAATAAAAAAGCCCCTACGTAAACGCAGGGGCTTCTAAGATCGGCGACGACATACTCTCCCAGGTTTTACCCTAGTACCATCTGCGCTGTTGGGCTTAACTTCTCTGTTCGGGATGGGAAGAGGTGATCCCCAACGCAATAGTCACCGTAAATCTTAATCCCTAAAAAGGGAAATATTTTAAAAAACATATTGGAAAATAATAGAACTCATTGTTTAAGCTTATCGACGATCGAAAGCTACGGGTAATTAGTATTGCTCAGCTTTGACATTACTGCCTTTACACTTACAACCTATCAACGTCATCATCTTTAACGACCCTTAAAAGAAATCTCATCTTGAGGTCAGTTTCGCACTTAGATGCTTTCAGTGCTTATCTGATCCGAACATAGCTACCCTGCGATGCAGCTGGCGCCACAACAGGTACACTAGAGGTTCGTCCATCTCGGTCCTCTCGTACTAGAGATAGATCCTCTCAAATTTCTAACGCCCACAACAGATAGAGACCGAACTGTCTCGCGACGTTCTGAACCCAGCTCGCGTGCCACTTTAATGGGCGAACAGCCCAACCCTTGGGACCTTCTCCAGCCCCAGGATGTGACGAGCCGACATCGAGGTGCCAAACCCCCCCGTCGATGTGAGCTCTTGGGGGAGATCAGCCTGTTATCCCCGGCGTACCTTTTATCCTTTGAGCGACGACCCTTCCATGCGGAATCGCCGGATCACTATGCTCCACTTTCGTGCCTGCTCGACTTGTCAGTCTCACAGTCAAGCTCCCTTGTGCCATTGCACTCTACGTACGGTTACCAAGCGTACTGAGGGAACCTTTAGAAGCCTCCGATACTCTTTTGGAGGCGACCACCCCAGTCAAACTACCCACCACGCACTGTCTTCATTGTTGAATTAGTTATCAAGCAATTAAAGGGTGGTATTTCAAGGTTGACTCCACAATGCCTAGCGACACTGCTTCAAAGTCTCCCACCTATCCTACACATTAATTACCCAATAACAATGCGAAGTTGTAGTGAAGGTGCACGGGGTCTTTTCGTCCCGTTGCGGGTACTCGGCATCTTCACCGAGATTACAATTTCACCGAGCTCGTGGCTGAGACAGCGTCCAGATCGTTGCACCATTCGTGCAGGTCGGAACTTACCCGACAAGGAATTTCGCTACCTTAGGACCGTTATAGTTACGGCCGCCGTTTACTGGGGCTTCAATTCAATGCTTCTCCGAAGATAACATCTCCTCTTAACCTTCCAGCACCGGGCAGGTGTCAGACCCTATACATCATCTTTCGATTTAGCAGAGTCCTGTGTTTTTGCTAAACAGTCGCCTGGACCTATTCACTGCGGCCCCGCCGGAGCGGGGCGCCCTTTATTCCGAAGTTACAGGGCTAATTTGCCTAGTTCCTTAGCCACGGATCACTCGAGCACCTTAGAATTCTCTTCTTGACTACCTGTGTCGGTTTGCGGTACGGGCTGTCATAATATAAGTTTAGAAGTTTTTCTTGGAAGCCTGATTAGGGTCACTATCCACTCGCCCGAAGGTTTGTGGTACTATCGGTGTTCAGCACGATTGGCGGATTTGCCTACCATTCGTATACCTACAACCTTCAACGTACTATTCCGTCAGTACGCGGACCTTTCACATCTCCGTCACTCCATCACTATTATAACAGGTACAGGAATATTAACCTGTTTGCCATCGACTACCCCGTTTGGGTTCGCCTTAGGACCCGACTAACCCTGATCTGATTAGCATTGATCAAGGAAACCTTAGTCTATCGGTGAGCGGGTTTCTCACCCGCTTTATCGTTACTTATGCCTACATTTTCTTTTCTGTCCGCTCCAGAATGCCTCGCGACACGCCTTCAGCGCTGAACAGAATGCTCCCCTACCCATCTTTCGATGTCATAGCTTCGGTACTTTACTTATGCCCGTTTATTATCCACGCCCAACCGCTCGACTAGTGAGCTGTTACGCACTCTTTAAATGAATGGCTGCTTCCAAGCCAACATCCTAGCTGTCAAAGCAGTTGGACCACGTTTGGTCAACTTAGTAAAGATTTGGGGACCTTAGCTGATGATCTGGGTTCTTTCCCTCTCGGACATGGACCTTAGCACCCATGCCCTCACTGCCGTGTATATTTTATAGCATTCGGAGTTCGTCAGGGTTTGGTAGGCGGTGAAGCCCCCTAGCCCAATCGGTAGCTCTACCTCTATAAAACTCACCACGACGCTGCACCTAAATGCATTTCGGGGAGTACGAGCTATTTCCTAGTTTGATTAGCCTTTCACCCCTACCCACAGCTCATCCGAAGACTTTTCAACGTCAACCGGTTCGGTCCTCCACTCTGTGTTACCAGAGCTTCAACCTGGCCATGGGTAGATCACAAGGTTTCGCGTCTGCCCCCACTAACTTTAGCGCCCTATTCAGACTCGCTTTCGCTTCGGCTCCGGACCTTAAGTCCTTAACCTTGCTAGTGAGGAGCAACTCGTAGGCTCATTATGCAAAAGGCACGCAGTCACCCCGAAGGGCTCCTACAGCTTGTAAGCGTATGGTTTCAGGTACTATTTCACTCCCCTGTTCGGGGTACTTTTCACCTTTCCCTCACGGTACTAGTTCACTATCGGTCTCTCAGGAGTATTTAGCCTTACCGGATGGTCCCGGCAGATTCAGACAGGGTTTCACGTGCCCCGCCCTACTCAGGATCCTACTAGGTATAAAAATTATTTCGCTTACAGGACTATCACCTTCTACGGTTAACCTTTCCAGGTTATTCAACTATAATTTTTAAGTCCACATTGTAGTCCTACAACCCCACAGATGCCGAAACAGCTGTGGTTTGGGCTGTTCCCATTTCGCTCGCCGCTACTGAGGGAATCACTTTTGTTTTCTCTTCCTCCGGCTACTTAGATGTTTCAGTTCACCGGGTTTGCGCAATTAAGCTTACTGTCTTCAACAGTAAAGGTTGCCCTATTCGGAAATTTACGGATCGCAAGTTATTTGCACCTCCCCGTAACTTATCGCAGCTTGTCACGTCCTTCATCGCCTCTGAGAGCCAAGGCATTCACCATACGCCCTTCGATACTTTCGTATCGTAATAACGATAATCTTAAACAATGAAATTGTTAAAATTTTTGCTCTATTATTTCCAATATGTCAATGAACTTTGCCACATTTTACTGTGGTTGATTTAATATTTCCTATTTTTCCAGCTAAGAAAAATAGATTAAATCGTTTGAGATAAACTAAGGAATTGAACCTTATCAAAACTCACCAGAGTTATCAATATTTAAAGAACAATCTACTTAAAAGTAGAAATTGTGGAGAATATCGGAGTCGAACCGATGACCTCCTGCGTGCAAGGCAGGCGCTCTAGCCAGCTGAGCTAATTCCCCTTAGCATTTTAATGTAGTCCCGCGCAGACTTGAACTGCGGACCTCTACATTATCAGTGTAGCGCTCTAACCAGCTGAGCTACGGGACTGTGAGGTTCACCATAAACTCTGTTACCTTAAGAAGCTAACACCGAGTTTGCTTTGGGAAAATAATATAAAAATTGAATCTGCAAGAAAAAATGTTATCTGATGAGCAAAAACCAGCTCTAGAAAGGAGGTGTTCCAGCCGCACCTTCCGGTACGGCTACCTTGTTACGACTTAACACCAGTTACTAGTTTCACCCTAGGCAGCTCCTTTCGGTTACCGACTTCAGGTGCCCCCAGCTTCCATTGTTTGACGGGCGGTGTGTACAAGGCCCGGGAACGTATTCACCGCGCCATGGCTGATGCGCGATTACTAGCAATTCCGGCTTCATGTAGTCGAGTTGCAGACTACAATCCGAACTGAGATAGACTTTAGAGATTCGCTCCTTGTCGCCAAGTGGCTGCCCTCTGTATCTACCATTGTAGCACGTGTGTGGCCCAGGACGTAAGGGCCGTGATGATTTGACGTCATCCCCACCTTCCTCCACGCTTGCGCGGGCAGTCTCTTTAGAGTCCCCGACATTACTCGCTGGCAACTAAAGATAGGGGTTGCGCTCGTTATGGGACTTAACCCGACACCTCACGGCACGAGCTGACGACAACCATGCAGCACCTTGTACTCTGCTCCGAAGAGAAGCTCGATTTCTCGAGCGGTCAAAGCACATTTAAGCCCTGGTAAGGTTCCTCGCGTATCATCGAATTAAACCACATGCTCCACTGCTTGTGCGGGCCCCCGTCAATTCCTTTGAGTTTCAATCTTGCGACCGTACTCCCCAGGTGGATTACTTATCACTTTCGCTTGGTCACTGACTGTGTATCGCCAGCAACGAGTAATCATCGTTTACGGCGTGGACTACCAGGGTATCTAATCCTGTTCGCTCCCCACGCTTTCGTGCCTCAGCGTCAATATTAGCTTAGTAAGCTGCCTTCGCAATCGGTGTTCTAAGACATATCTATGCATTTCACCGCTACATGTCTTATTCCGCCTACCTCAACTAAATTCAAGACTATCAGTATCAATGGCAATTCCACAGTTGAGCTGTAGGCTTTCACCACTGACTTAATAACCCGCCTACGCACCCTTTAAACCCAATAAATCCGGATAACGCTTGCACCCTCCGTATTACCGCGGCTGCTGGCACGGAGTTAGCCGGTGCTTATTCATAAGATACCGTCAGCCAGGTTCACGAACCTGGGTTTCTTCTCTTATAAAAGCAGTTTACAACCCATAGGGCCTTCAATCCTGCACGCGGCATGGCTGGTTCAGACTTTCGTCCATTGACCAATATTCCTCACTGCTGCCTCCCGTAGGAGTCTGGTCCGTGTCTCAGTACCAGTGTGGGGGATCACCCTCTCAGGCCCCCTACCTATCGTAGTCTTGGTGAGCCATTACCTCACCAACAAACTAATAGGACGCATGCCCATCTTCAACCACCGGAGTTTTAAATTCAATAACATGCGAAATTGAATTATTATGGGGTATTAATCAGGGTTTCCCCTGGCTATCCCCCTGTTGAAGGTAGGTTGCATACGCGTTACGCACCCGTGCGCCGGTCGTCAGCGAATTGCAAGCAATTCCTGCTACCCCTCGACTTGCATGTGTTAAGCCTGCCGCTAGCGTTCATCCTGAGCCAGGATCAAACTCTTCATTGTAAGAGTAAAATTTTAAGCTCTTGAGGTTCCCGCTCATCTCGAAATTAATCGAAATGATAACATTTATTTCTTATACGCAGATCCAATAATTCAAAGAACTTTAATATATACTTTATAGTATTTATTTCTGTTTTTGTAACCCGTTTCAAAACGGAGTGCAAATGTAGAAGTAATATTAACACTACAAAGCTTTTTAAAATTATTTTTTAAAACTTTTATTTTAAAAAAATTAAGAACTCTTTCCATCATCATTTGAATTAAAATTCTCTTGATGAGCCGTTTCAGAAACGGAGTGCAAATTTAGAAACAAATTCAACACCGCAAAGACTTTTAAATTAATTTTTTAAAAACTTTTACTTTTTAAAATAAAGAACTTTTTTCATCATCATTTGAATTAAAATTCTCTTGATAAGCCGCTTTAAAAACGGAGTGCAAAAGTAGAAGTAATTTTCATTCTACAAAGCTTTTTTTAGTATTTTATTTTCGCTTTTCTGTTTATCAAAGAACGTCTTTTGAAAAGCGGATGCAAATATAGATTTAATCTTATTACATCCAAGCATTCCTCAAAAAAAAACAAATATTTATTTTATTTAGGGGGTATTTACAGATACAGGAATCACCTTTCCCTTATAAACACTAGGTTTTTGAGAAATGAAATTTAAAAAATAATTTGCCATTTCTTTAGGAGATATTGGAGCTTGGTATCCTGGAAAGGCTTCCTCTAGCATTTCTGTTTGAACAGAACCTAGGCATAAGCAATTAAAATTAACTGAAGTTTCTTTAAATTCTTCTGCTAAACATTCTGTTAATACGGCTAAGGCTCCTTTGGTTGAACTATATATACTTAAACCAGGAAATTTAACTGAACCTTGATACCCCCCCATACTTCCAATATTTAATATATGACCATCTGAAAATACCAAATCGATAAATGTTTTTACGATATTAACAGGTGCAACAAAATTTACATTAATCATTTCATAAATTTCTTCTTGACTTATTTCTAAAAATGGTTTGTTCACCAAATAACCTGCATTATTAATAATAGAATCTAACTTTATACTTTTATTTATTAAGTCATTTTTTATGACCAACACATCGTTTAAATTAGAAATGTCTCCTTTATAAATATGTAGGTTTTTATTTTCTATAGTATTTAATGAGGAGGTATTTCTTGAAATAGCAATTACATTATGATTATGGTTTAGTGCTACTTTTACAAATTCAAATCCTATTCCTCTTGAGCAACCTGTTATTAAAATTGTTTTCATTTAGAGTTTTGACTTTTTGTTTGAGTTTATTTCTTGTTCAGCAAACCTGCTTTGGCCAAGCCGAAGATACAAAGGAAGCCGAACAAATAAAATCTGACAAGTTCTTTACTGGTGGAAACTTTGGTTTGCAGTTTGGCAGTTTAACTTTAATAAATCTTTCCCCCCTTTTAGGGTATAATGTATCTGAGAAGTTCAAAGCAGGTGTTGGAGGTACCTATATATATTTAAATGATAATTCTAATCTTGGAGGATACACGGCAAATACATACGGAGGAAGAGTATTTGTTAGGTATCAATTTATTGAGAGTCTATTTGGACACGCCGAATATGAGGTTTTAAATGGAAATTGGTTTATAGGTGAACCAAGAAGAAATGTTACAAGTATTTTTATTGGTGGAGGATTTGCTCAACCATTGGGAAAAAAAGGCACAATTAATATTCTGCTACTCTATAATATTAACGATGGCATATTTAGTCCATACTCTTCCAACCCTATATTTAGGGTTGGGTATAACCTCAATATTTTTTAATTCAGGATAATTTTTTCTAATGAGTTATTATATGTTTCTTTTAAGCCTTTGATACTCCCTATAGAGTTACCATCAACAATAGCTACTGAACCAATAACAGAACCTATCAATTCAAATATCTGGTTATTGTTATTGCAGCATTGCTTAAATGAATCGAAGTTGTTTTTAGAAACACTTAGCACAACTCTACCTTGCGCCTCTCCAAAAAGAAATGCATCTCTTCTTATACCATTTTTGGTTTGAATAGAAAAGCCAATATTATTTACGTAACTAGATTCTAGTAAGGTAATCATTAAACCCCCATCAGCACAATCGTGAGCTGAGTTGATTAAACCTGCCTTTATTAGCTTTTGCAAAGTATCCTGCATGTGATATTCCTCATCCATATTAAAATATGGAGCAGGGGAAAGTTCTACTTGATGGAAACTTCTTAAATATTCTGAGGAGTTAATATCGTTCTTTGATTCTCCTAAAAGAATTATGTGATCTCCTTCATTTTCGAATCCTAAGGGTGTAATATTTGATTTATCGTTTACCAATCCAATCATTCCTATTGTTGGTGTTGGCAATACTGGGACGTCACCATCTTTTGTAACTGTTTGGTTATAAAAACTAACATTACCTCCTGTTACAGGTGTATTAAATTTCTCGCATGCTTCACCCATTCCTTTTATGGCCATAACAAACTGCCAATAAGCTTCTGGGTTGTATGGATTACCGAAATTACAACAGTTGGTAACTGCAGAGGGCTCACCTCCTGAACAAACAATATTTCTTGCAGCTTCTGCCACAGCTATTGAACAACCTACTTGAGGATCTGTGTGAACATACCTAGCATTGCAATCAACTGTAACTGCAATTGCCTTATTTGAGTCTTTGATATTTACAATACCTGCATCTGAAGGATTGTTGGTTGACATATTTATTGTACCTACCATAGAGTCATATTGTTTTATGATCCATTTTTTGGAGGCAATATTTGGTTGAGCAACCATAAATTCGGTTACTGCTTTTAAATCTTCTGGCTCTTTGATAGAGTCTATGGTAAACGATTTTGCTTTTTGGTGATAGGCAGGCTCTCTGTATTCTCTATCGTAAACTGGAGCACCACCGCCTAATACTAAAGTATCTGCAGGAAGTTCAGCTACCAACTCATCTTTTGCGAAGTATCTTAACGTATTTCCTTTGGTTACCACTCCTATTTGAACACAATTCAAGTCCCATTTATCAAAAATTTCAGTTACTTGGTTTTCAAAACCTTTTTTTACCACAACTAACATCCTTTCTTGTGATTCGGATAATAATATTTCGAATGGAAGCATTCCTTCTTGTCTAGTAGGAACTAAATCTAAGTTGATATCCATTCCTACTCCACCCTTTTCACTCATTTCTGAAGTAGAACAGGTAATTCCTGCAGCTCCCATATCCTGCATTCCAATAATATAGTCTTTGCCTGCAAGCTCTAAAGATGCTTCTAAAAGTAATTTCTCTTGAAATGGATCGCCAACTTGAACAGCAGGTAAATCATCCATTGAAGTTTCTGATAAATCTCCTGAAGCAAAAGTTGCACCGTGAATTCCGTCTTTACCCGTAGAAGAACCTACAATAAATACTGGGTTTCCTTCTCCAAAAGCAATAGCAGAAATAGTTTTACCTTTATCTACAATTCCAACAGACATTGCATTAACTAGTGGATTTGTATTGTAAGATTTATCAAAAAATACCTCTCCACCTAAAACGGGCACTCCAAATGAGTTTCCATAATCGCCAATACCTTTTACCACTCCTTTTAGTAGCCATTTGGTTTTTTCTAAAGAAGGATCTCCAAACCTTAAGGAGTTTAACTGGGCAACTGGTCTAGCGCCCATGGTAAAAATATCCCTATTTATTCCTCCTACTCCTGTAGCTGCGCCTTGATAAGGCTCAATGGCTGAGGGATGATTGTGAGATTCAATCTTAAATGCACAAGCCAAACCATCGCCAATATCAACTAAGCCTGCATTTTCTTCACCTGCTTCGGCTAGTAAATGTGGGCCAGTTCTAGGAAGTGTTTTAAGGTATTTGATGGAGTTTTTGTAAGAACAATGCTCAGACCACATTACTGCATAAATACTTAGCTCAGTAAAGTTTGGTTCTCTACCTTCTAAATGTTCAACAATTTTATGATACTCTTCTTCTAAAATACCTAGTTTTTTTGCTACTTCTATATTTGGCTCGTTTGAACTCATTTTTTTATACTTTGGGCAAAAGTAGAAATAGGTTGGCATTTGGTTGATTAATAACCCACTTTATTTAGTAAAATTGATAACACGTTTTTCACATCTTTAAATGACTGTTTTTGGCCTTCTTTTATTTTTCTCTTTTTGGGTAATCTACAAATCACCATTTTTTCTTCTAAGTAATCGAAAATATGTTGCTTTTTTGGGTTGGATTGTTTCAATTTTTGGTGGTATTGCAGTTTGGTACATATATAGTAAGGTATACCAAATTGAAAGAGTAAATGCTGATACTTTTAAATTTTTTGACGATGCCCTAATTATTGGGTCATATTTTAAAGACTACCCTATTGATGTATTAAAAATATTTTTTGGATTTTATAGTATCGAAAATGAAACTACTTATTTAATTCTAGAAAAAACAACTCATTGGTTTAGGCCATTTCACTTTGGTGAGTTTAATGACAATCAAATTGTAATAAGACTGAATTTATTGATTTTAGGATTAAGTGGAGGCTTTTATTTTTCGCATTTACTTATTTTCAATTTCTTGGGATTTGTTGGAGTTTGGTTTTTAATTAAAATTCTTTCTAAACATGTATTATTAATTAATCCTTATTTATGGGGACTTGTTTTTATGGTTCCAAATGCTTGGCTATGGAACTCTGGAGTATTGAAAGAGCCAATTTTAATTTTCTTTTTGGGTTTATTCTTATTCGGATATTGGAATAAGTTTAATCATTCAATATTAAAACCTGTAATTCTAATTGCAGCGGTTTGGGGGTTACTAATGATAAAAGCTTATGTTTTGCTTTGTTTATTTCCCGGACTATTATTAATAACCATTTTTAAAAAATACAATTTTTGGCATAAAGCAATTGTATTATATGGTGTAGGTATTTTGTTTTTAATCGCAGGTTTCTTTTTTTTAAGCATAAATCCATCGCAAGTAATTGCACAAAAACAAATAGACTTTAATAATGTAGCGCGACTTTCTGAAGCAAACAGTTATTTCGAGACATTTAAACTTGAACCAAATCCAATGAGTCTAATTTTTAATTCTCCTATGGCAATGGTAAATAGCATTTTTAGGCCCTTTATTTGGAATTCAAATTCCATTTTCATGCTAATTTCTTCTTTAGAGAATTTTGGCTTGTTTATTCTTTTGATATTTTCATTGAAAAAGTTGAAAAAAGAATCTTTGTTTTTAAATCAATACAAAAACCTAATCTTAATTTTCACCATAAACTTATATGTTTTAATTGGGTTAACTACAACTGTTAGCGGAGCTTTAGTGAGGTATAAAATACCAGCTACAATATTGCTTACATTACTAATTATTATGATTTTATTCGAACAAAAGAACTCAAACAATGAAAAGGCTTTATCCTAGTTTATTTCTATTCATCTTTTTGGGATGTATAAAATCTGAAAAAGCCGACTTAGTTGTGCACAACGCAAACATTTACACCTTTAATCAGCAAGATGAAATATTTGAGGCAATGGCAATTGCTGATGGAAAAATAATTGAATTAGGAACTGAGCACCAAATAATGAATAGGTATTTAGCCACAGAGTATTTTGATGCTAAAAAGAAAATAGTTCTCCCGGCATTTTCTGATCCTGGAATTTTATTAGATACCAATTTAAGTTTTGGTTTTACCGATGGGCTTACTTTTTCGAATAACCCAAATTCAAATCTTCAAAAAGTTTTAAAAGTTAATCTTACCAATTTTGATTCTTTAAAACAAAACTTAATTGACGATGAAATATTTGGAATTTACTTAGATACAATGAATTTAAAGTTAACTTCAGCAGAAGCTGAAGAATCTTTTTTCATGATGCTTGAATTTTTAAAATCTCAAAACTTAGTTTTTTGTATTGAAGCAAAAACAATAAATAAATATCCAATTACTATAGATTTAATATCTCAAGTATTAAAAGGCTATAATGATTTTAGGTGGAGGATTGAAAATGCTCATTTACTCAATCCTGAATTTTTACCTTTATTAAAAGGTATAAACCTAATTCCGATTATTCCTATTGATGAAAAAAAGAATAACTTACCAATAATTTCATCCATAAAAGCAAATACGGGTATATTAGGGTTTGGAAATTATTCGCCTAATGCTATATATATGGTAAATTCAAAAAATAATTTAATTAATCAATCAAGGGAAAACGCTTTGGTTTTAAAAAAAGAAAATCAGATTGGAATCCTCGAAAAAGGCTTAAATGCAAATTTTATCATTTATAAATCAAATCCATTCGATACTGCAAATAATAAAATAGATAAAACTAACTACATTTTTTTTATTTTAGGCACTGAAAAAAATAACCTCTACCCCACCAATTAAATTTAAACTACTTAATTATGGAAATGAAAGACGTAACTAGGATTTTTGATGTTGTATATTATCAGCAAGCAAATTTTCCTAAAAAAGATGCATTAACTGCAAAAATTAATGGTGAGTGGGTTCCTACTTCTACAGAAAAATATATTGAAAACGCAAATTTAGCGAGTAAAGGCTTGTTAAAACTTGGCATAAAACCAGGCGACAAAGTTGCTATGATTTCTAACAACAGACCAGAGTGGTGTATGATGGATGTAGGCATTGCCCAAATTGGTGCCATCAATGTTCCTGTTTATCCCACAATTTCTGAAGCAGATTATAAATTTATTTTTAACGATGCTGAAGTAAAACTCTGTTTTGTTTCTGATGAAGAAATATTAGGAAAAGTAAATCAAATTAAATCTGAAGTTCCATCGCTAGAAGGAGTTTATACTTTTAATGATATTAAGAACGAAAAACATTGGAGTGAAGTAACAAAATTAGGTGCAGATGGAGATGATGAAGAAGTTCAAAAACTTAAGGATGCTGTTAACCCGAAAGATCTTGCTACATTAATATATACTTCAGGAACCACCGGGGTGCCGAAAGGGGTTATGCTATCTCACGAAAATATTGTTGTTAACGCATTGTCTTGTATCGAAAGACTTCCAGTTGATGCAACTGCCAAGTCTTTAAGTTTTTTGCCAGTTTGCCATATTTATGAAAGAATGCTTTTGTATTTATATGCTGTTACTGGCGTTTCGGTATATTTTGCTGAAAGTATGGAAACCATTGGAGACAACTTACGCGAAGTAAAACCTCAAGTTTTTACAGCGGTGCCTAGATTACTCGAAAAAGTATACGATAAAATTGTTGCCAAAGGAGCCGATTTAACTGGAATTAAAAGGTCGCTGTTTTTTTGGGCCTTAGAGCTTGGCCAAAAATATGAGCCTTATGGGGCGAATGGTGCTTGGTACGAATTTCAATTAGGCATTGCTCGAAAATTAATTTTCTCGAAATGGAAAGAAGCACTTGGTGGAAATGTATTGGCAGTGGCCTCGGGTAGTGCAGCTTTACAACCAAGATTAGCTAGAGTATTTTTAGCAGCTGGCATTCCTGTAATGGAAGGTTACGGCTTAACAGAAACCTCTCCAGTAATTACAGTTAACGAAGGCGATAACCAAGGTACTATGATTGGCAGTGTTGGCCGTGTAATAAAAAATGCTGAAGTAAAAATTGCTGAAGACGGAGAAATTCTTACCAAAGGGCCTTGTGTTATGATGGGATATTACAAAAGACCAGATTTAACCAAAGAGGTAATTGATGAAGACGGTTGGTTTCATACAGGAGACATTGGAGAGTTTTGTGGAAAGGATAATTCCTTTTTAAGAATTACCGACCGTAAAAAAGAAATGTTTAAAACATCTGGGGGAAAATATATTGCACCACAATTAATGGAGAATAAATTCAAAGAATCGAGATTTATTGAGCAGATTATGGTTATTGGCGAGAGCCAAAAACACCCTGCTGCTTTGGTTGTACCTGCATTTGAATTTATGATGGAATGGTGCAAAAGAAAAGGATATGGATGCAGTAGTAATGCGGAAATGATTGAAAATCCTAAAGTAATTGCAAGAATTCAAGAAGATATTGATGAATACAACAAAGGCTTTGGAAGTTGGGAGCAGATAAAAAAGTTTGAATTAATTGACCATGTTTGGGGAATTGATACAGGTGAACTTACGCCTACCCTAAAACTTAAACGCAAACAGATTAAAGCAAAATACCAACATTTAATCGATAAAATTTACGGAAACTAATGGTGGTATTATTTTTACGCCATGAAAAAAATATTTTTGATTTTGAATTTAGCATTGGCCCTCTCGGCCAATGCTTATTTTCAGCAAGATGTTAACTATAAAATAAGTGTAGTTTTAAATGACCAAAACCACACACTTTCTGCATTCGAATCAATAGAATACTCCAATAACTCGCATCAAACTCTCAATTACATTTGGTTTCATGTTTGGCCAAATGCATACAAAAACAACAATACAGCTTTAGCTAATCAGTTTTTAAAATTAGGCAAAACCGATTTCTACTTTTCCAAACCAGAAGAAAGAGGCTTTATCGACTCATTAGATTTTAAGGTAAATAACCAGACAATTGCTTGGGAATATCATCCTGAGCATATTGATATTGTCAAATTAAATTTAACAGAACCTTTAAAGTCGGGAGAAAAAATAACCATTACTACTCCTTTTAAAGTAAAAATTCCGATTGGTAAGTTTTCAAGACTTGGTCATATAAAACAGCAATACCAAATTACGCAGTGGTATCCAAAGCCAGCAGTTTTCGATAAAAATGGTTGGCATCCTATCCCCTATTTAAACCAAGGTGAGTTTTACTCAGAATTTGGAAGCTTTGAAGTAAAGATTACCTTACCTGAAAATTATGTAGTCGGCGCAACTGGAGATTTGCAGGAAGCTTCTGAAATAGTTTGGTTAGACTCCCTAGCAAGAAAAACAAAATATATTACAGAGTTTCCGGAAGACAATAGTTTCCCCCCATCCTCAAAAAAACTAAAAACATTAACCTTCAAACAATCGCAAGTTCATGATTTTGCTTGGTTTGCTGATAAAAGATATAATGTTCTAAAAGGCAGTGTGAAACTTCCAAACTCCGAAAAGGAAGTAACTACTTGGGTAATGTTTACCAATCAGTATGCTGAATTTTGGACCAAATCAATTCTATATGTAAATGATGCTGTATATTATTATAGTAAATGGAATGGTGACTACCCTTACAATCATGCAACTGCAGTTGATGGAGCATTAAGTGCAGGTTCAGGAATGGAATACCCAAATATTACAGTTATTGGAAGACCTGGAACTGATAAGTTACTTGAAAATGTAATTATGCATGAAGTTGGGCACAATTGGTTTTATGGCATTTTAGGCTCAAACGAAAGAGAGTTTCCTTGGCTAGATGAGGGATTGAATACCTACAATGAAATTAGGTATATGAATTTGAAGTTTCCGGCTGAGCAAAACACAAATAAAATTTTTGAAATTGCAGGATTTGACAAAACTGACCATTTTGACAACAATATGTTAGGCTATTTATTTGCTGCACGCCTAAATTCAGACCAGCCAATTAATACAAACTCTGAAGATATGAGAGGTATAAATTATGGTTTTATCACTTATTTTAAATCTGGAGCTGTATTTACCTACTTAAGAAATATTTATGGTGATGAAAAAATGGATGCCGCCATGAAAAGCTATTATGAAAAATGGAAGTTTAAGCATCCGTATCCTGAAGATTTACAAATAAGTTTAGAAACAAGTTTGCAAACTAGTTTAGATTGGTTTTTTGATGGTTTGATAAATTCAAAAGAAAAAGTTGATTACAAATACATAAGAAGCAGAAAAACCGAAACAGGAAAAGATATTTTAGTGAAAAACCTTGGTGGGATAAACGCCCCATTTTATCTAGTTGGTTCAGATTCAACTAAAAAATTAATTCCAGGTTTTGAGGGTAAAGAATGGATTTCAACAAAAAATAAAGAAGCAAACTATACAGTAGGAACCCGTTATTTACCTGATGCTTATCCTTTAAACAACAGCAGCAATTTTGATAAAGGTTATGAATTAAAGTTTTTATCTTCTGCAGAAAACTCTAACTTAAGGCAATTGTATTTTATGCCAATTATTGGGTGGAATAATACAAATAAAACCATGCTTGGTTTGGCTCTCCATAATATTGGGGTTCCTAATAAAAAATTCGAATATTTATTTATGCCAATGCAAAGCATAGCTGGTAAAAGCCAAAATAACATGGCTGAATTTTTACTTGGCTCTGCCGAAATGAATTACAGGATATTTCCAAAAAATACTTTTAGGCAAATTTTAATTCGCACAGCTTACCAAAGTTATGGACTTCCTGCTGCTGGAAGATTTACCTCCAGTGGTTTTACAACTTGGAAAAACTCAGTGAACTTTAAAATAGAGCCAAAAAAACCGAACGGAAGTTTAAGTCAAGAATTTTCATTATCCAGTATTTATGTTGCAGAGTCTATTTCTGGAATAATTGGAAGTGAAGTAATTGGTTTTGAAGCCGAAAATCACTTTTTAGTAGGTGAATACATTATTAAAAATGATAAAACCATAAATGAAATTTTAGGCAATGCCAATATTGAATTGAATAAAGACTTTTTAAGAGTTGGTATTAGCGGAGAAATAAAACATTTATATGCTAAAAAAGGATATGTAAATATTAGAGGATTTTTGGGGGCTTTTGCTTTTAACAATACAATAAGCCCAAGATATAATTGGCGTATGGATGGGCAAACTGGTTTTTATGATTACACTTATTCAGAAATATTTCCTGATAGAGGAGGAAATAATTCAGCTTTTCAAAATCAGTTTATCGAAAACCATGGTGGGTTTAAAGTTCCTACAGCACTCGGACAATCAAATTCTTGGTTGGCATCTTCTAATTTAAAAGTAAAACTTCCTATTGGTTTGCCAATTGGTGTATTTGCTGATGCAGGAATTTACCCTTCATTTAACTCAACTGATTTTTTATACGATGCAGGAATTTACTTTCCTTTAATCAATAATTTCTTTTCAGTTTACATGCCGCTTAACTACTCCACCTCAATCGAAAATTATTTAAACCTAAATAATATTGATTTTGCTGAAAGAATAAGATTTACCATTTCAATAAACTCATTGAATGTTGTGAAACTTAGGGAGAAAATTAATCTATTTTGAGATTTTTAAAATAAGGTCTTTTAACCTATTGCAATAACCCCACTCATTGTCATACCAGCCAACAACCTTAACCATTTTACCAATGGATGAGGTTAATTCTGAATCGAAAATACACGAGTGAGAATTCCCTATAATGTCTATTGAAACCAATGGAAGATTGGTATATTCTAAAATTCCTTTCAACCTTCCTTCGGCTTCTTGCATAAACAAACTATTTATTTCTTCAATACTTGCTTTTTCTTTAACAACGCAAGATAAATCTGTTAAAGAGCCATCAGGAACTGGAACTCTAATTCCGCAACCACCAATAACCTCGTTTAAATCGGGAAAAATTTTTGTTAATGCTTTGGCGGCGCCAGTTGTTGTTGGTACAATAGACTGGGTAGCAGCACGAGCCCTTCTTAAGTCGTGGTGGTAAGTATCATGTAATTTTTGATCGGTAGTAAATGAGTGAACTGTTGTAATATAAGCTGACTCAATTACCAAGTTTTTGTGCAAAATATCTATTAATGGTGCGGCAGAGTTTGTTGTGCAAGATGCATTCGAAACAATTAATTCGTTTCCATCTAACAAATTATCGTTAATGCCAAGTACAATTGTTTTGATTGAATCATCTTCAGGTGGAGCAGAAACAATTACTTTTTTTGCTCCTGCCAATAAATGAGCTTCAGCCTTTTTGTAGGTTTTAAATTTTCCGGTACATTCAATTACAATATCAACTTGGTGCTTTTTCCATGGTATTTCTGTGGGATTTTTAAAGGAAAAAACTTCTACAAATTTTTCATCAATCGAAATACCATTTTCTTCAGGTAAAATTTCGTTCTCTAATTTTCCATGAACAGAATCATATTTTAGTAAATGTGCAATTGAAATATTATTGGCCAACTCATTAATGGCCACAACCTCAATATTTTTTTGTTGCAGTAAAACCCTTGTAAGAACCCTACCTATTCTGCCAAACCCATTTATTCCAACTTTTATCATCTTGCAAAATAACCATAAAAAAACCCCGATATAAAAATACCGGGGTTTAAAAAAATCATGTTTTAGTATTAGTTTTTAATAAACTTCGCTACTTGCGTATTTCCATTAATAGAAGCTTTTACAAAATAGATTCCGTTTGAAAGCTCACTTACTGGAATTTCAATTCTGTTTTGACCTTTCGCTAATTGTCTATTGGTTATTTGTTTTACCACTTTTCCAGAAATATCAATAACATTAACATTGGCCAAACTATTAGCAGAAACATCAATATTTAAATTTGCTGTTAAAGAAACCGGATTAGGATAAATCAACAAATCGGCAGAAAAATCAGAATTAAAATCTAATGGAGCTAATTCGTTGGTTCCAACCAAAGCTGAAGAAGACCAAATACCATTTCCAAAAGTTCCTAAGTAATATACCTCATTGTTTACAGCTTTATCAAAACTCAAATATTGTTGTCTTACATCGTAAACAGGTGGGGGCGTACCATCAAACACGCTATTCTCATCTGCCCACTCCACATTATTGGCAAAAACATTAGTAGTAGAGTAAACACCAAATGCGGTTCCTAACATTACAATACTAGGATCTCTAACATCAAACTCCGCATCAAAAACTGGCATCGGAGGTAAATCACCTTGCTTAGAAATATTGTTTGCTGTTGCTACATTAGTTGCAGAAACAGCATTATCTATCATATGAACCCATTTGTTATTAGGACTTGAGCCATTCCAACCTCCAACTGTAATTAAAATAACTTCAGGGTTATCAGGATGCAAAGCCATACCTGTTACACCGCCTAATGGCGAACTGAAAATTTGGTTAATATCGGTAATTAAATTAATTCTGTTTTGCTCTACCGCTCCATTTTGGGTAACTACTTTTCTCCTGTACAATTCATTTAAATTATCAACTCTGTAAACTCTTCCATTTGAAGTTCCAACAAATAAAGAGTTTCCATCAGGAGTAAACTCAAAACAAGTTGGCACACCTCCTGAATATCCAGAAGCAATTGGAACTGAACCTGAACCATTTGCTGTAATATTTAACCACTCTACATCTTCTGATGCATTTAAAACTCCTCTAGCTATTGCAACACCTCCAGATCCATTTGTTAAAGAATTTGAACCTAAAGCAAAAGCCATTAAGGATTGAACAGGATCTTGAATTTTTATGGAAGTACCAGGTTCTAAGTTTTGAGTAACCGTGTAAGTAAACGGAAGTTCATCTGTATTACTTCTCAACTCTAATATATCTCCTGTTTCGTATCTAGCAGCAAAATAGGCATAAATAGGCGAGTTTACTGCAGGAGGATTATTGAAGTTAACTGTAAATTCTCCTGTAGTCAAATTAACAGTACCTGAGCCAGCTCCGGTTAAAACTCCATCTCCATCAAAATCATCTATTTGATCTGCACCTGAAATAAAATGAACTGTATTGTATACTATTTTTGCTGCTGGTTGTGGATGAATTAATGTACCTGTGTATGTTTTTTTAGCACCTGAACCAATTCCAACTCCAATTCTAATAGTATCTACACTAAACTCAACGCTATCTTCACTTGAAATGTCGTTGTCAGATTCCCACAATCTATGTACAGACCAAAATGGACCTGAACCACATAAATTTCCACAAATTCCTGCACCTGAATTGGATTCAATCTGAGATCTTCCTAAATTCCCGTTTTGGGCAGCAGTGAATTTCATATCAACCAAACTCGAAACCTCCACATCAAATCCATCTCCATTTAATATTCCTTGGTTAGTAATTCTCTGACCAAAATCTGGATTACCTGCCGAAAAATTTCCTGTTGGATCTAAACCAATAACTCCATTATCTTGAGTTCCGCCAGCTACATTACCTTGAGGAGTAGGAGCTATACCATAAAACTGTGTAGAATTGTAATCTCTATTTACATCAAAAAAAGTTACCCCTCTATCTAATGATTTAGTAACTCCACCATCCGAAAGAAAATATACTGTACTAGGGTTATTTTGATCCCAAACAATTTCATGAACATCGGCATGCACATAATAAGGGAAATAACTTCGGCTTTGAGAGGAAGACCTTGTCCAATTCCCATCGTATCTCCAAAGTTGAACAGCACCTAAAAAAAACCTATTCTCGTCAGCAGGGTCAGCAGTAAATGCCCAATCATACCATCCTTGACCACCTCCTAATGTACCATCTCTTTTTTCACCAGTTAAATCCCAGTTTGCACTGGTTGTTGGTGGCGGTGGATCAAGAACTTCGAATGAAACACCCTTATCTTTTGACAAATAAATATTTTCTAAAACCCCAAAAAAACTTCCACCATTTACTGTAGCTACATAAACATAGTTTGGGTTTGCTGCTGAAGTTGCAATTTTTTGCCTAATGTAGGAAGAAGAGTGAGAGGAGCTCTTATAAGAAGAACCATCAGTAGGATTATCTGAATAAACAAATCTACTTCTATAACCAACAAATAGTCTAGCATTATCACCAGAAAAAATAATATCAATACAATCTCCAGAATTAACAGCAGGGGGATCGAAAACAGGTTTTGTCCATGTTGCACCACCATCGGTTGTGAAGAACAAACCTGTATTTGTTGCCGCATAAATTGTACTTCCATTATTTGGATCTGCTGCCAAATCATTGATGTAAGACCAAGCCTGGTTTTGAGAGTTATTTATTATATCAGCAGGAACGGTGCTAGCTACCACATTCCAAGTTAAACCTCTGTCTGTAGATTTATACAAACCTGTACCAGGAAAATCTTCTCCTAAAGTAGATCCTGTGCCAAAATACATGTCTCCATTGGTTGCTTGTATGCCAGAAGTAATCATTACAGCCCCGCTTACATTTGAAACCTTTGTCCATCTAGTGCCACCATTGGTAGAACGGTATATGCCACCGGAAACACCTCCTGTAAGTAATAATTCATTATTGTCCTTATCAATAATCAAGGCTCGAGTTCTACCTCCCTGATTATTAGGTCCTAAAGATTGCCAATTCATTCCAATACTTCTTCCAGACTTTTTTCTTTTGGAAAGAGATTCTTGGTAGGCGTTATTTATTTCATGAAATTTAATTTCTCCAGTATTAATATCTCCATAAAGCCTTTTCATGATTTCGCTTCTGCCTTGAGCTGTAGCTCTTTCTTGTTCCATTTCAGAACTATCATATCTAGGATAATATGCTTGTTGCTTTTTATCTTCTTTTAATAGTCCTGCTGCAACAAAGCCTAGACCAACAATAAATACACTAATAATAAAAATTGATTGTATTCTTTTTCTCATATCAACGATGTTAATTTTTCGTATTCAAATAAACTAAAATATTGCCTTCATTCGGCATAAAATTTATCAAATGGTTGGTTTTTATTAAAAAAGGTGTTTTTCGGCATGGTATGATGACCTAACCAAAGGACCACTTTCTACATATCTAAAACCTTTGGAAAGCCCAATTTGTTTATACTTTGCAAAATTTTCTGGAGTAATGAATTCAACAACCGGTAAATGTTTTGGAGTTGGTTGTAAGTATTGCCCTAATGTTAAAATATCAGCATTTACAGCCCGTAAATCATCCATGGTTTCATAAATCTCTTCTTCTGTTTCGCCTAAACCAAGCATAACTCCAGATTTGGTTTTCATGCCACCCTTCTTCAACCTCCTTAAGGCTTCTAAACTTCTATCGTATTTTGCTTGAATTCTAACTTGTTTGGTTAGCCTTCTTACAGTTTCCAAATTATGAGAAACTATTTCGGGAGCAACATCAATAATATTTTGTAAGTTTTCCCATTTTCCTGCGAAATCAGGAATTAAGGTTTCTAATGTGGTTCCAGGTGAAATTCTTCTAACAGCATTAACTGTTTCAGCCCAAATTAAAGAGCCTCCATCTTTTAAATCATCTCTATCAACTGAGGTAATTACAGCATGCTTTACACCCATAATTTTTACAGATTTTGCAACTCTAACAGGCTCAAAAGGATCTAATGCATCTGGTCTGCCTGTAGCAACAGCACAGAATCCACAAGAACGAGTGCAAATGTTTCCTAAAATCATAAAAGTAGCGGTTCCTTCTCCCCAACATTCTCCCATATTTGGGCAATTGCCACTTTCACAAATGGTATGCAATTTATGCTCAGAAACTAAATTTCTTACCTTTTTATAGCTTTCGCCAGTAGGTAACTTAACCCTTAACCATTTCGGTTTTTTTATAGATACTTTGTTTTCTATTTGTTCTTTATTCTCTAAAACGTTTTCCATTAAATTATTTTCTTCCCAAAATGTAAATTAATAAATAAGGTAAAAAATACCCTTCTATTTGTTTCAAATGCCATTATTGGCAATTCTTGAATAAATGCATCCACAGATACTCCAGTTTCAAAAGCTCTGTACAAAAGATCATCGGTAGCGTAATCAAAATTTAAAGCAAACTTGGCAGATAAACCAGGCCAAACTTTTGTTTCTTCGATACCTTTAAGAAATGGAGCTTTTCCAAAAATATTATCATAAGTATGCTTTTCGGGATTAAACTTTTCAGTTTTTGAAACTCCAAATCTAGAATTACCGTTAAAATCAGCAACTTCCAAGTAAATTGGTTTTAAAAACGCTGCGGTTGGTCCTCCAAAAATTATGTAACTTATTTGCACGCCTTTTTTTGCGTCTTTGGTAAACCAAATTTTTTGATAACCAATGCTTGGTCTCAAAAAAAAGGTAGAGTTAAGCTTGCCATAAACAAAGCCTCGGTTATCCTCTACATAAGGATTGTAACTTTTAAACTCTTTTGCATGCTTCAAATTAAGCAAGTCAACCGCAAAAATTCTTTTGGTATAACCTGTAAGACGGTCGCTTTTTCTAAAGTTTACGCCATAGCCATTAGTATGCATAAAAACACCACCATATAATTCTGATCTGTAAAAGAGTTTATTTCCTTCTGATGAAGAAGTATTATCAACCGTTTGAGCCTTCAAGCTTAGCTGAAAAGTTACCAAAGAAAGTAAGATTAATAATACTCGCATTTGTAGCACAAATATACCATAAACGTACAAAACCTTTGGTTTGTTTTGTATTCGGTTTATTATATTATTGATTGGATTTTTTCGGCAGAAATAGCACCGTGAGATGCATGATGAATTACCTTTTTGTTTTTCAAAACAATAACCTGAGGCGATTCGTGCCAAACATCCCATTGTTGGCTTATTTGATTTGAAATATTTCGGAATCTAATTAAATCTAAATAATATACAGGAGTTTCTTTTTCTTCAGCTTTCCATTCTTTTTCAAAACGTCTTTTTGCCATTGCACTAATGCCGCAACTTGTAGAGTGCTTAAATACTACAACAGCTTTAATTTGTTCAGATAGTGATAACTCTTCAATTTCAGATAATTGAGGCAAACTGGTTAAAGGTATCCAGTTTACGGCGTTTAAACTTTCGCCTGCTGATTCTCTGCTGAAGATACTTTTGAATATGCTGGACACTTCTCGTGACTTTTACATGAAACAGAACAGAACAATAAAGAAATTGCTGCGATAGATAAGAAAATAATTTTTTTCATTTTTGAATTCCTAGGAAATAAGATTCAACAAAAATAGGTATTTAGATTTGTAGTTGCGTTTTGAAAATTGTACATAATAACAACTAATTGTTAAAATAGTATGCCAAATAGAGAAAACTTAGAAGTAAAAACCCCAAAAATTGACCAAAAATGGCTTACTGAGTTAAAGACGGAATTTGAAAGTGATTATTTTAATGAACTAAAACTTTTTTTACTCGATGAGAAAAAAAAGCATACTATTTACCCGAGAGGAGAAGACATTTTTAATGCTTACAACCTAACTCCTTTAAACCAAGTTAAGGTAGTAATAATTGGCCAAGACCCTTACCATGGCGAAAATCAAGCTCATGGATTATGTTTTTCGGTTAAGAAAGGAGTTAAACCTCCTCCCTCTTTAAAAAATATTTACAAAGAACTTAAAACTGATGTTGGCTTTACCGAACCTAACCATGGGGAATTAACCCGATGGGCTAATCAAGGAGTATTTTTGCTAAATGCTACGTTAACTGTTAGAAAATCTCAACCTGGCTCTCATCAAAAAAAAGGATGGGAAACTTTTACCAACGAAACCATAAAGGCAATTAGCAACAAAAAAAAGGGTGTTGTTTTCTTGTTATGGGGTAGGTTTGCCCAAGAAAAAGAAAAACTTATTGATGCTAAAAAACATCATATTTTAAAAGCTGCTCACCCCTCACCTTTTTCGGCATACAATGGTTTTTTTGGGTGCAAACACTTTTCTAAAACAAATTCGTTATTACAATCTCAAAATTTAACTCCCATAAACTGGAATCTTGAATAGGTTATTTTTTCTCTTTTTTAATCTTATTTATTTTTCAAGTGCTGGGCAATCTATAAAACTTGTTTTTAATGAAATCTCAAATCCTATTTCATTAGATTTAAAGCAAAGAATTGAAAATTCTATATCAGATTCAGTAAACTCTTTTGCTATAAAAGAAATATTGTACGAAAATGGATTTCTGGAGGCCGAAGTAAAAATTGATAAAACCTTAAAAAGTATATCAATAAACCAAGGCCCTCAATATTTTTGGCAAGATGTTAAGCTGGGAAACATCAAAAAAGAAGTTGGCCAAAAGCTCAATTTCTCTGAAAAGTTATTTAAAAATAAACCAGTAAATATTAAGCAAGTTTTTAAATGGCAAGAAAAGTTTTTAAGGTATTACGAAAACCATGGTTATCCATTTGCTAAAGTTAAGCTAGATACCATTAGTATAAATAACCAATTTATTAGTGCAACTTGGTATGCCGAATTAAACAAACAAATTTTCATCGACTCCATAAATATTATTAGTGATGAGCCTTTACCCAAATTTTATTTAACTAGTTATTCAGGAATAAAAAAAGGAAATCCTTATAACGAAAATGCAATTGCCCAAATTGAAACTAGAATAAAAGAAATACCTTTTGTGGTTTCTGCCCAACCTCATAAAGTTGTTTTTACCGACCAAAAAACCTTTTTGAATTTATATTTAAAAAAACAAAAAGCTAGCTCATTTAATGGCGTAGCAGGCTTTTTACCTGATGAAAATACTGGTGAAATTTTAATTACAGGAGATGCAAAGTTGGCCTTACAAAATGCTTTAGGGTCAGGTGAAATAATAAAACTTAATTGGAGAAAACTTCAAACCAACACCCAAGATTTAAATGCATTTGTTAATGTTCCTTATTTGTTTAATACACCTGTTGGTACTGAATTAGATTTAAAACTTTACAGAAGAGACACAACTTTTGCTGAACAAAATATTAAGCTTGGACTTCAATACGCTATCAACCAAGGAAATTTCTTCAAAGTTTTTATCGAGAATTACGCATCAAATCTAATATCAACTTCAATATTCCAAGATTTCACAACTCTACCTCCATTAATTGATGTTAGAAAAAGAAGCTATGGTATTGGTATTTCTGCTTTTAAACTAAACTACAAATTCAATCCTCGGTCTGGGTATTCCTACAATTTGAATGCCTCGGCAGGAACTAGGCAAGTAATTGAAAACATTAATCTCAACCCAATTATTTATGATTCGTTAGATTTAAAAACGAATCAGTTTAATTTATTTTTTGATGGTGAATACTTTTTTCCACTTTTCAAAAGAAGTACCCTAAAAATTGGCAACCAATCGAAATGGCTTATCAATAATCAAATATTTGCCAATGAGTTATTAAGAATAGGCGGTTTAAATACTTTGCGTGGATTTGATGAAGAATCCATTACAGCATCTGCCTACTCAATATTTACTACCGAATACCGAATTTTGTTAGAAGAAAACTCTTTTTTTTATTTCTTTAGCGATGTTGCTTTTTGGGAGCGAAATTTAAGAACTAGTTACGACAAAGATTTGCCTTTTGGATTTGGTACAGGAATTAGTTTTCAGACCAAAGCGGGTATTTTTACAGTAAATTATGCCTTGGGAAAACAAAGAAATAACCCCTTAGATTTGCGAGTTGCAAAAATTCACTTTGGATTTTTAAGTCTGTTTTAATGGAAGTATCACAATTGTTAATTGCCTTTTTACTTTTTGCCCTCTTGGTGATGGTTACCATCTTGTTGTTTAAAATTTCGAAATCGAAAACCAACAATGGGTTATTTGAGCAAGATAACTCTGCTATTCAGCAAGAAAATGGCAATTTAAAGGGTAAGTTAAATGCCATTGAAAATGAACTTGCGGAAAGCAAGAAACAAGTTCAAAATCTTCAAAACAAAAAAGAAGAACTTATTGCAGAAATGAATGTGGCCATTACCGAGAACGAAAATTTGCAAGAAAAACTTGACAACCAAAAAACAGAAATTTCAGAGCTAAAAACTCAATTTCAAAAAGAGTTTGAATTACTAGCCAATAAAATTTTAAAACAAAACGCCGAAGAGTTTTCAAAAACTAACTCTGAGAAAATATCTCATTTGCTAAATCCGTTAAAAGAAAAACTAGATGGTTTTGAAAAGCAAATACAAACTAAATACGATGCTCAATTAAAAGACACCGAGAGCCTCAAAACCCAAATTGAAAGTTTGGTAAACCTCAACACCAAATTATCGCTTGAAGCCGAAAATCTTACCAAAGCTCTAAAGGGTGATTCTAAAAAACAAGGCAATTGGGGTGAGTTTATTCTGGAGCGTATTTTAGAAATGTCGGGATTAAGAAAAGGCGAAGAGTATTTTACTCAATATAGCGACGAAAACAACGAGGGAAAAAGAATTCAGCCAGATGTAGTTATTCAGTTGCCCGAAGAAAAACACATTATTATAGATTCTAAAGTTTCGTTAACAGATTACGAAAGGTATATTTCTTCAATTACTGATGAAGACCAAACCCTATTTTTAAAAGCCCACCTAAATTCAGTAAGAAATCACATAAAAGGATTAAGCGAAAAAAACTACCAAACTTCAAAAAATTTAACTGCGCCTGATTTTGTGTTGTTGTTTATTCCAATCGAGTCGTCATTTTCTTTGGCAATTTCTAACGATGCTGAACTTTTCAATTTTGCTTGGGACAAAAAAATAGTTTTGGTAAGTCCTGCCACACTTTTGGCAACTTTAAGAACAATAGCCAATATTTGGAAACAAGAAAGACAAAACAAAAACGCTTTGGTAATTGCAGACCAAGCCGGAAAATTGTACGATAAATTTGTTGGTTTTGTAGAAGACTTAACCAAAATTGAAAAAGGATTAAACTCTGCCAACAAAGCCTATGATGAAGCCATTAACAAACTTCAAACTGGCAGAGGGAATTTAATTAATCGGGTTGAAAACCTTAGAACACTAGGTGCAAAAGCCAATAAACAATTGCCTGAAGAATTTAGCGATTTTGAATCTTAAAATGCGGTTCATTTTAAACATATCATTAATAACTTTAATCGGACTTTTAGGAGCTTGTTCAGCCTCAAAAAAGTTAAGCACCTCTAACTTGGCTTTTATTTATCAAAACAGTCAAAACCAACTCGATGCCCAAGTTGGTATAAACCATATTAATGCTGTAATCTCTGAACTTCACTTCAGTATTAACTCAGATAAGCTGTTGTATGCTAAAAAAATAGACAACGAAAATTTTGTAGCAAGGGTAAAAGTTCATTATGAAATCTTCAACTCATTTGACGAAAACAAAATACTTGACAGTTCAAGTGTTTTTATTAGCGATACCAACAACCAAAAAGTAAACAAAATAATTTTTGGTAAAACAGAAATTAAATTAGCCTATCCAGCAGATTACATTTTTAGAATAAGCATTATAGATTTAACCAGAAATACTTCAGACGAAAAACTTCTTTCTGTTACAAAGTCAGATTTTACAAACGCTCAAAACTTTTTTTTGTCTGATGCAGAAAACAACCTCCCAATTTTATCTCCCAACTTTAAAAAAGGTGATAAACTAAAAATTAATTACACCTACAAATCAATAGATAAACTGTTTGTTGAATATTTCTACCGCGATTTTGATTTGCCTCCTCCTCCTTTTTCAAACTCAGGTCAAAAAGCATTTGATTATGCTCCAGACAGTAGCTTTACCATCAACTTATCTGATAGTAGCTCAACACTTTTTACCATCGAAAAAGAAGGATTTTACTTTATTAAAACTGTAAAATCAAGTCAATCTGGTTTAACACTTTTCTGTTTCGAAAACTCATTTCCGAAAATAAAAAACCACGAAGACATGATTGAGCCTTTGCGCTACATCTGTTCCAACAAAGAGTTTCAAACCATTACATCAAATCCTAATGCGAAAAACGCAGTAAACGAGTTTTGGTTAAATATGGCAAAGCAACCCGAAATTGCTAAAATGCTCATCAAAAATTATTACCATCGAATAGAAGAATCAAATCAATTTTTCACCTCATATTTACAAGGATGGAAAACTGACAGAGGCATGATTTTCACCATTTTTGGAAGGCCAAATGTCATTTACAAAGATCAAAAAACAGAAACTTGGATTTATGGAGAAGAAAATACTCCCATGTCAATAAGCTTTTTATTTATTAAAGTTCAAAATCCATTTTCTGACAACGATTTTAGGCTTACTCGCTCGCCATTATTAAAAAACCCATGGTATAATATGGTTGATAATTGGAGAAAAGGTAAAATTGCAGATCAATATTAATATGAGAAGACCCTTACCCACCAATTTGGTTTACGGTTACCGTGCCATCGAAGAAGCTTTCGAAGCCAATAAAACCTTTGATAAACTCTTAATTTCAACTAGTTTACAAGGCGATACACAAGCCAAGTTTTTACAATTGTGCAAAGACCACAAAGCTCCTTTTCAAAAGGTTCCTAAAGAAAAGCTAAACAGAATTACCAATGCCAATCACCAAGGGCTAATCGGATTTATTTCTCCCATAGATTTTCATCCACTTGAAGAAATTGTTGCCCGTGTTTTTGAAGAAGGAAAACAACCATTTTTTATGGCTTTAGATGAAGTTAGCGATATTAGAAACTTTGGTGCTATTGCAAGAACTGCAAATTGTGCAGGGGTTGATGCTTTGATAATTCCTTTTAAAGGGTCTGCGGCTATTAACGAAGATGCCATAAAAACATCGGCCGGAGCGTTATTTCATATTCCTGTTTGTAAGGTAGATAGCATGAAAGTAGCCTTAAACTACCTGCAAATGAGCGGCGTAAAATTGGTTGGACTAACCGAAAAAACCGAAACATCTTTTTTCGATATAGATTTAAAGTCGCCTGTTTGTTTGGTAATGGGTTCTGAAGAAAAAGGATTATCGAGCAATAGTTTTAAGCAAATTGATGAATTGGGTAAATTACCCATGTTTGGCGAAGTAAGTTCTCTTAATGTTTCTGTTGCTGCAGGTATTGCCATTTACGAAACCTTAAAACAAAGAGCAAAATGAGTCGGAAGTTTGAGGTTTTTGGTTTGAGGTTTTTGATTTTTGGTTTTGGGTTTTTGACTTTTGGTTTTAATTCATTACAAGCTCAAATTCCAAATACAATAATTTCCAAATTAAATACTCCAAACGAACCAAGCATTGCTATGCATCCTCAAAACCCAAATATTCTTTGGGCTGGCACAAATCACAACAATGTTTATTATTCTAAAGATGGCGGCCAAACTTGGGAAACCGAATTTGCTGTTTCAAAATTTGGTTGTGGTGGAGACCCTGTTATGCATATCAACAAGAAAGGTGATTTGTTTTATTTCCATTTGTCAAATCCTCCACAAGGAAAATGGATTGACAGAATTGTAGCCCAACGAAGAAGCTCCTTTTCTCAAAATTGGGAGGTAGATACTTTTACAGGATTAACACCTCCTAAAAACCAAGACAAACATTGGGTTGCCGAAAATCCTATTAGCGGAAACCTTTATCTTACTTGGACTCAATTTGATGTATACGGTTCTAAGAGTGAAAAAGACTTTACCAATATTATGTTCTCTAAATCTACCGATGATGGAGCAACTTGGAGCAAAGCAAAAGATATTTCGGCATTTGCAGGCGATTGTATTGATGATGATAATACTGTAGAAGGCGCTGTGCCTGCAGCCGATAAAAACGGAAACCTTTTTGTTACTTGGGCAGGACCTAAAGGTTTAGTTTTTCAAAAATCAACAGACGATGGCGAAAGCTGGTTTACTGAGGAAAAAATTCTTGAAGAAATTCCCGGAGGTTGGAATTATGATGTGGAAGGAATTTACAGAAGTAATGGAATGCCGATTACTGCAATTGATAATAGCAACTCTAATTTTTCGGGTTCGGTATATGTTTCGTGGAGTGATGAAAGAAACGGAACAACCAATAAAGATGTTTTTATAAAATATAGCCGAGACCAAGGCCAAACATGGAGCGAAACCAAAAAGATAAATAATGACCCAACCCAAAACGAACAGTTTTTAAGTTGGCTCACCATCGACCAAACCACAGGTTTTATATATGCTGTATTTTATGACAGAAGAAACCATTACGATACCAAAACAGATGTTTTTTTGGCTGTTTCTAAAAATGGAGGAGAGACTTTCGAAAACTTTGAAATAAGTGAATCTTATTTTGAACCGAACAAAGAAGTGTTTTTTGGAGATTACACCAATATTGCTGCAACCAAGGGAGTTGCTCAAGCCATTTGGACAAGGTTAGACAACAAAGATTTATCATTAATTACTGCCGGAATAGAATTAAATAAACTTCCAAAAAAATCTGGATTTAATGTAACTTCAAGTAGTGATTATTTAATTGTTGTAAAAAATCAAAATGGCGAAATCATTTCAACTCTAGCCGAAAAAGTATCATTAAATAAAGGTCTTTACAGTTTGCAAGAATTAAATGTTAAAACAAATTTATCCCCTGGATTGTACTATTTAGAGTTACAGTTGCTCAGCGATAAATCAATTATTGATAGATTATCTATAAAAGTAGAATAGCATGAAACCACTCGTAGGAATTATCATGGGAAGTACCTCAGACTTACCCATTATGCAAGATGCAGCAGATGTACTAAAAGAACTTGGTGTTGAGTTCGAAATTGATATTGTTTCGGCACACCGAACACCAGAAAAAATGTTCGATTATGCCAAAAATGCCGCAAAGCGTGGTTTAAAAGTTATCATAGCTGGTGCAGGTGGAGCAGCTCATTTACCAGGTATGACAGCAAGTCTTACTCCTTTACCTGTAATTGGTGTTCCTGTAAAATCTCGAAACTCTATTGATGGTTGGGATTCTGTTTTATCTATTCTTCAAATGCCAAACGGAGTTCCTGTAGCAACAGTGGCATTAGACGCAGCTAAAAATGCAGGCATTTTAGCAGCTCAAATCATAGGAAGTTCAGACCCAGTTTTGTTGCTTAAAATCTCTGAATACAAAGAGAGCTTAAAAGCCAAAGTAATTGAAGGAGCAAAATCCATAAAGAAGTAATTTGAAGAAATATTTACTAACCTTATTTGCATTTATAACTTTTTTTCCAAATGTTTTTGGGCAAGTAAATATCGATCATTGGGAGTCTCCTGTTTTGGCAACAGATAATTTTTTCTATTGGAATGGTTCAACCGAACCTAATGCCAATTGGAGAAGCAAAAACTTTGTTCCATCGAATTGGAATATGGGAAACGGCGGGTTTGGTTATGGAGATGGTGATGACAACACTATTCTAAACGGAGCTAATTCAGTAATGATTCGTAAAAACTTCAGCATTGCAGATAAAACTGAAATTGAATCTGTAATATTTCACATGGATTATGATGATGGTTTTGTCGCGTACCTCAACGGCAAACAAATAGCAAGAGAAAATATGCCATCTGCAAATCAATTCCCTTTAGCTTCGGAGTTTGCCATTGGTAATCACGAAGCAACACTTTATCAAGGGGGATTGCCCTCAAAATTTGTGATTCCTAAAAATCAAATCCAAAATTTATTAGAAAATGGCACCAACTCGTTGGCCATTCAGGTACACAACGTTAGCAATACAAGTAGCGATTTAAGTTGTCTTCCATTTTTAACATTTGGCGTTACCTATCAAAACCAAGTTTTTAGTAATCCGCCAAGTTGGTTTACACCACCTTTTGAATTTACTGAGAGCCATCTTCCAATTGTTGTAATTAATACAAATGGCCAAGAAATTTTTGACGACCCAGAAATTAATGCTACCATGGGGGTTATTGATAATCCGGCCGGTTTAGTAAATAACATAACCGATAACTTCAATAACTACAATGGCCAAATAACTATTGAATTAAGGGGTGAATCTTCTTTGGTTTTTGAAAAAAAATCTTACCAAGTAGAAACAGTAGATGCTCAGGGAAACAACAATAATGTTCCATTGATGGGTTTTCCTGAAGAAAATGATTGGATTTTTTATGGCCCTTTTAGCGATAAAACTCTTTTGAGAAATGCCTTGACATTCGAAATTGGAAAAAAACTAAACGTCTATTCTTCACGTACTCGATTTTTTGAGTTAGTTATAAATGATGATTACAAAGGGCTTTACTTATTGATGGAACAAATTAAGCAAGACAAAAACAGAGTAGACATCGCTAAGTTAAATCCCCAGGATACTATTGGAAATGAAATAACAGGAGGTTATATTTTTAGACTTGATAAAATTGAACCTAATGGTTCTCCAGGTTTTTATTCAAATCCATCTCCAAGTTTCCCAAATTACAACCCAAATTACTTTCAGTTTTTCGACCCGAAAGAGGATAATATGAGTTTGCCTCAAAAGCAATACATAGAAGAGTATCTTGAAGAAACAGAATCTGTTTTGGCAGGACCAAACTTTGCCGATACAATCAATGGCTATCAAAAATACCTAGACTTAAACTCATTTGTTGATTACCAAATAATAAACGAATTAACCAAAAATGTTGATGGTTATCGATTTAGTACTTATTTCTACAAAGACAAGAATGATAAAATAAATGCGGGCCCCATATGGGACTTTAATTTAGGCTACGGCAATGTTGATTATTGGAATGAAGCATTGGAGACAGATGGATGGATATATCCATATGGAGACAGACTATGGTGGACCCAAAGAATGTTACAGGATACAACTTACGCAAAAGCCCTTGATTGCAAATGGAATAATTTAAGGCAAGGTGTTTTAAGCGAGCAAGGTGTTAATGACATTATAGATTCGATGGTAACTTATTTAGGCCCTGCAATTCAACGAAATTTTGAAAGGTGGCCAGTTTTAGGGCAATATGTTTGGCCAAATGCATTTGTTGGGCTAACCCATAAATCTGAAGTTAACTTTTTAAAAAATTGGATTGCTGATCGCTCAGAATGGCTCGATTTACAATGGACTTATGTTTGTCCTGCCCCGCCTCCACCACCTGTTGGAAGCGATGAAATTACTGATATAAATTCAATAAAACTTTACCCAAATCCGGCTAAAGACTTTTTGATTGTTTCGGGTTACTTTCAAGGCAGTTATACAATTTCAATTACCGATATAAGTGGTAAAATTTTGCTTCAACAATCAGATCAAAATTTAACACAACCTACCAATATCAGCATCGATCAATTAAGCTCAGGAATATATTTTTTCAATGTAAAAAGTAACCATTATAATTTTACCACTAAGTTTATAAAACAATAAGATTGGCAACCATTTGGTTTTAGGTTCGTCAAAAAAACCAAAGCCAATCCTATGAAAAAAATATTACTCTCCCTAACCATTCTATTATCATTAGCCTTTGGCAGTTATGCCACGCACATTGCGGGAGGTTTTACCCAAATTGTAAAAACTTCTGCTACCGAATACGCTGTTAGTGTTTATATTATTAGAGATTGCTCGGGAATTTTTGCCCCTCAAACAGTCCCTGTAATAATTACAGATTCTTGTAACTTCTCTGCAACAGCTGCGCTAAGTCAAAAAAGTTCATTTTTTACTTCGCCTTTTTGTAGTTCAACTGGAGCAAGTACCTGCGGTGGGGGTAATTTACCCGGCTTCGAAATCGTAGAATATGTGGATACAATTACAATCGCTTCAAACTGCGGAAAAATTTATGCTTTTGCAGATTTAGGTTGCTGCAGGCCAATCACCAACAACTTATTAAATGCCATGAATATGAATATTGTAGTCGCGGCAATGCTAAATGATAATAACCCTGTTGGGCACTCTCCACTTTTTGAAAATATTACCACTTTAACTCCTGCATTTTGCGTAGGTAACAATGATTATTTATTGGTTGATGATGCCAATCCTAATTTAGATTCGAAATACGAATTTGTAAATCCTTTGGGAGCCATTGGAACAACAATACCTTTTGCCTCGAACTACAGTTTAAGTAATCCGATGAACAATGCAAGTATTGATGCTAGTACAGGAATAATTTCAGTTAACCCTTCCTCTTTAGGAACTTACAGTTTGCCCATAAAAACAACACAATTTCAAAGTAACCCAAGTTTTACCTCTTATGCTTTATTCGAACTAAGAGCTTTAACCTATAACTGCATGGGTAACTCGCAACCTTCTATTGCTTTTGGAAATGTTGGTAACGCAACCATAAATGGAGATACAATTGAGTTGTGCGGTCCTAATACTTGCATTGATTTAGATATTTCCTCTAATAGTATGCTAAGTTCTTTTCAGATTGTAGGAGCAAACTTCAATTACAGTTTAGCTCCTTCAGGAAATCCACAAACTTTAACTTTTTGTCCTGCCATTTCAAGTGGGTATCAAAAATATTTTCTTAGTGTAGAAGATTCTTGCATGGGGCAAAAAATTACCAAAACATTTGTAGTTGGTGGAAATTACAACAACGGGATATCAGGAAGTTTAAACTCCTCTTATGGCGCGGTAACAAATACTTTGGTATTAATGGTTGGAATTGATACAGCTAATGCAACAGTTTATGCTATAGACTCAACCTATTCTGATAATTTTGGAAATTTTCAATTCAACTCTATTTCAGACTCATTAGTACTTTTTAAGTGTGTTCCCGATTCAACTGCTTATCCAAACTTGTTACCAACTTATTTAGATTCTTCAATTACAGCCATTTCGGCAACCCAAATTCCACAATATTGTCATCCTACGCAAGTAAACATTAACGTGCAATCTGGCAACAACCCGGGTGGTGTTGGTTTTATTGCAGGTAACATTTACCAAGGTGCTGGCAAAAACGGCCCTGGTGACCCTGTAGAAAGTTTGCCAATTTATTTGCTCGATATGCAAGACAATGTGGTAAGTTTTAAGAATACTAACTACAATGGTTATTTTAAATTTAGTGGCTTAAATTCAGAGAGTTACAAAATTTTTGTAGATAACGGAACAGTTACAAATGCTAATGCTCCTGTAATTGACCTTTCTAATACCAACCAAATAACTTTAAACTTTAATTTGTTTAAAGACTCATTGGCTGTTGACCAAACAACAAATACAAAAACCTACACTGTAGAAGAAAATAAAATTGAAATTTATCCAAATCCAATACAAAACGATTTGTGGATTGTATTGCCAAAAGATGAGCCTGCTAATTTGGTTATTTACGATGTTGTTGGTAAATCTGTTTTCCAAAAAAAATTAGCAAATAATGGCGTTAAAACTAGAATAGATTTAAACCAAATTCCTAGCGGTCTTTATTTTATTTCGATATATGGAGAAAATCAAAACTTTACAAGTCGCTTTGTAAAAAGATAGTAAATTAAATTGATTAGGGGAGAAAGCCGAAAAGCAATTGCATTTCGGCTTTTTTTATGATTTTTGAAATGCTGTGTCAAAAATTAAAATTGCTTTTATTGCCAAAGGAAATTCAAAAAAAGCCCATGAAGCTTTTAAGGATTTATCTCAAATTTTAAAAGAGTTTAAAAATCTCGATGCAGAAGTCTTTTACACCAAGCAAGCCAAAGAAGCCATTAAATTAACTCAGCATGCCATTAACCAAAACTTTACCCATGTTATTGCCTGCGGTGGCGATGGGACTGCATTTGAAGTATTAAATGGATTGATGACAAGCCCTAAACCCGAAACTGTTTTTGGCGTTTTCCCCATAGGTTCTGCAAACGATTTTGCCCGAGCCCAAAAACTAACTTACGACCTAAAACAGTTTATTTATTCCATTACTAAAACAAAACAAATTGATTGTGGGTTTGTGAGTTTCACCAACCTAAAAAAAGAAACCGAGCAAGCTTACTTTCTAAATATTTGCGAAGTTGGCTTTGGTCCTGAAGCAGTAAAAAAGGTAAATGCCAAGCCTCACTTTTGGCCTGTTGATTTTAGCTTTTTGGTTTCCATAACCCAAACCTTTTTCAGTTATAAAAGACAAATAGCCAAAGTAAATTTTAACGATGTAACTTGGCAAAACAAATTACTAATTGCCTCTTTTGCCAACTCAAACTGTTTGGGTGGTGGAATTTTCATTGCCCCTGACGCAAAGCTTGATGATGGCCTATTAGATGTTACCTTTATTGGAGATGTAAACACCTTTGATTATTTCACCAAAATTGGCCAACTGAAAAAAGGCCAAAAAATAAATCACCCTCAAATTGAATATCACCAAACCCAAAAAGCAACCATTAGCTCTGCCCTGCAAATCGGCATAGAAGCCGATGGAGAATATTTAGGCACTTTACCTGCCAATGTTGAGCTCTTGCCTGGTAATATAAATTTTGTTGATTCAAGTCTTTAAAAAATGATTGAAATAACGCACCTCAACAAGGGTTAAAAAACATAATTGTGTTTCGTAAATTCGCCTACCTCGGGCTTTCAACATCGTTTATTGTCCTGCTTTGCTCTGCTGAAGCTGCACGAAGGCGAATTGGATAAAATATCTGCCGTAAAAATAAAATGGACAAAATGAAAAATGGCAGTCTGAATTTTGCAATGCATTTGAAATTACAAGTATTGCAAGGTTTATGTTGGTAGACCCAAAAGGAAATATAGCTGTTGCTGATGCCAAAAGACCATTTAACCCTACCTTAGCCGAAGAACTAAAAGGTTTAAGAATTTAAAAATGAAGATATTGGTAATCTTACTTGGAGTATTTTTTATAGCGTTTGTAGTTATTCAGCTTTTTGCTAGTCGGGGCCAAGTTAATATTGAAACTTACCCTTATAAAGTCAAAAAAAAATATGACTCTTTTGAAATAAGAAATTATGAGGCCACACTATTTACCTCAGTTCAACTCTCAACTAAAGGATATAAGAATTCTTCTAGTAAAGGGTTTTCTATTTTAGGGGGATATATTTTTGGAAATAATGAAAGAAATGAAAAAATATCAATGACCTCTCCTGTTTCTATGACTTTGGAAGATTCGATGACAATGATGTTTATGGTTCCCAAGGATTTAAAAAAAGAAATGCTTCCTCAACCTAATCAATCGCAAATTGAATTTAAAGAAGAGCCTGCAAAAACAATGGCTGCAATAACATTTGGCGGTTGGGCTAATGATGAGAAAATAGAAAAGTACAAACAGAAATTAAAATCAGCTTTAGATGCTGAAGGAATATCCTACACTAACAAGTTCTATTTTTTTGGCTACAATCCTCCTTATGAAGTTTTTAATCGCAAAAATGAAGTTGCTGTTGAATTAAAATGAAATTCTTTGAGAAGAGTGAGAAAACAATAACAAAAAGTAAAATTTCGACGAAAAAGTTGTTTTATTAAGTCCGTAATTCTTGAACTTTTAACCTTGTTTTTTGTACCGCTTGCCATAAAACCTTTTGAAACCAAACCATGAAATATTTTGTAATTATTCTGCTATTTTTTGGAGGATTAAACCCACTATTTGCCCAAGAAAAAACAAACGATTTAAGCTTGCTCATAAGCTCACGAGTTGATACAACTTCAAATGATGTAAAATCAATTATTAAACTTTACGAAAACTATTATAAATCAAACCCTGATTCAATTTACGACAATCCTTTTTGGAATAAAAGAGAAAAAGAGCTTTACAAGGATTTTGACTTCTCTAGAGAAAGTATTTTTCAAGGTGGAATGAATGCCAAAACATTATTCAAATATTTCTCGCCCTTTGTAATGTCAGTTGAGCCTATTGGCGAAAAGTACCAAATTAGGGTGTTGTTCTCCTCTCCAACCACAAACCCGCAATATGCAGGCTCAAAAGTTTGGTGCATACAAAAATTAAATGCCATTAAAGAAAATGGAAACTGGGTTTTGAAAATTTAATAGTAGAACTTTCAAAAAGTTGGTCAACTGAAAAGGTTGGATTTATTGAATACATATTTCCACCTAATCACCTAATTGATGTTGAAGAAGCCAAGCTGGGTCAAAAATTTTGTGCTGAAATTATTCAAAGGTTTAACCCAAATTTCAATGAGTATTTCAATTACTATGTTTCAAGCAGTATAGATGATATGGGATTACTTGAAAACTTCGATTATTACTTTGTTGGCATAACCACAGGAAAAGCCCGCGAAAGCATGATTTTATCGGCTAAGGGAAATGAGTATTACCCTCACGAATTTGTTCATAAACTGTTGCCCAAAAACCCAAATAGAGGTCATGTAGTTGAAGAAGGTTTAGCCACATTTCTTGGAACCAAAGAAGATCTAAAAGAATTCAGTTCCATCATGAGCAAGCTTGCAAAAGATGTAAAAGAAAACTCAGAAAAATATAATTTCAAATCTGTAGTGTCTCAAACCGAAATGTTTAACAGCTACCAAACGGCCTATCCTGCCGGAGCTGCAATTTGTGAACTCATCTACAATCAACTTGGCGATGAAGGCTTAATTCAGTTAATGCAAGCAAACACTGAAGGTTATAGTGAAATTATCAAAGCAGCTTGCTCTATAACAAACCTTTCAGAACAAGAACTCGAAACAAAATGGAATGAAACGGTGACGAAATACTATCAACGAAAATAGCAACAGGCTTATCGTATTTTAGAAGGTAATTAGCTTTGGGCTATTAATTTCGCCTCCCGAAGGATTTCTAATTTTTTTTAGTCTAAGTGGTAAATAATTTAGATGTTAATACCATTTTGCTCTTATTCAATTATTATTCTTGCTAACAAATTTTCTTGATCCTATAAATGTCTTTTAACAGTATAAATAATGCCCTTCAAGCCTTTTCTAAAATTAGTTTAGAAGAAATGAATGGCGTAAAACTGATGGACAGGGTAGAAAGCAAGTTTATACTTTCTGCCAAGCAATTGCCTGAAATTTTAAATCAAATAAAAAACGATTATAGAGTTGTTTCTATTTTAGGAAACTTAACCCCGAGCTACAAAACAGTTTATTTTGATACCGATTCTTTTTATTTCTACCATGAGCATCATAGAGGAAGAAAAAATAGGTACAAAGTTCGTTTTAGAAATTATGTAGAATCAAACCTCACTTTCTTAGAAGTTAAACACAAGCAAAACGGCCGAATTGATAAGCAGAGAATTAAGGTAAACAACAATAATTTTATCCTAAGTCCTGAAGATTTAATGTTTTTAAAAGAGGCCAATATTGACCAAACTGAATTAAAACAAAAATTAACCAATCACTACAAACGAATAACTTTAGTTTCTAATCACTCGGTAGAGCGAGTAACCTTTGATATTGATGTAAATTTTAAATATCATGAGTTTAATTCTGGGTTAAAAAACGTGGTAATTGTTGAATTAAAACAACCAACTTTGTCTAGAACAACACCCATTTACAAGGTGTTGAAAGATGCCCAAATAAAATCATATAACGTAAGTAAATATTGCATTGGGTTAATCAAAACCCACGGAATAGAAAAAGTAAAATACAACCGCTTTAAAAAGAAAATTATTCAACTTAATAAAATTAATGCCTTATGAATATAAATTGGTTTGATGACGACGTATACAAATTGTTAATGCGCCTGAGCATAAACTTTGTGTTTATTACGATAATAGTAAGATTCATTTACTACAAAATAACAAAGCGAAAAGATTACTTGTTTACCTATTACCTGCTTGGCTTTATCATTTTTTTTATCTGTTTTTCACTAAAAAAGCTTGATATTGATACTGGTATGGGGCTCGGATTATTTGCTATTTTCAGCATAATTCGGTATCGAACAAACCAAATTGAAATTAAAGAAATGACCTATCTTTTTATTGTGATAGGATTAAGCGTAGTTAATTCTTTGGCCTCCAATAAAATATCTATGACAGAATTAGCCATTGTAAACCTCTTTATTTTGGGCATGACATACTCTTTAGAATACTTATGGTTGCTAAAGCATGAAACCCGAAAATCAATTTTATTTGAAAACATAAAACTTATTGATATCTCTAAACAAGATGAATTAAAAGCTGAATTGGAAAGAAGAACTGGCCTTATCATAAATCGTGTAGAAATTGGGCGATTGAACTTTTTAGATGATACCGCCCAAGTAAGAATTTTCTATTACGATGATGAGCAAAAATTTTCTGATTACAACGATGATGCTTCGTAAATTACCATAACCTATTAGCCTTTTTATAACCAAAAAATGCAACAATTACTTTTCGATTTTATTTCCAAATACATTCCGCTTAATGAGGATGAGAAGAAAGCCTTAATCGATTTAGAAATTTTCCATTCTGTAAAAAAGGGAACTGTTTTATTGGAAGAAGGAAAAACCTCTACTGAAGGTTACTTTGTTTTACAACTCTGCATTTACCCATAAAGCAAATTTTAAGATGGAATGCTTTGGGAAGCCGAATTAATGACCAATGTATTTCCAAAAAAACTTGATGGAACTCCTGAAACTAACCTTAAATCTTATACCAATAGCTCAGTATTTTCTCAAACCGATTCAACTGGCGGAAATGCCAAGTTTTTACTAAAAATATCAACCTTATTTTTTCATGAGCCAGACATCGATTGGTGGATAAAAGAGAGAGGTGCAACTTATTACGACATAAACTCATTTGACATTGCAGGGCTATACAATTTCTTAAAACTAAATAATCATCCAGATATTGAATTGATAACTACAACCGGAAAAGGCTTCGATAGAAACGGAAATAGAAATTGTCACTCTTGGACAATTGTAGATGAGTCTTACCTCATTAATTGGATATTAGCTAGATTGAAGGCTCCTTAAAAATCTTAAAAAAAGATTATTCAAAAAAAAATATCTCAAGGTGTAATAATTTTTAACTTAAGCCACTAACCAGTAAAACAGGTTTTGAGTAGCGATTTTTACAACACTTCTATTTTACCTTTTGCAGGAATTATCATTAAGCTTTGCCGTGCTTATACCAATTCTCAAGAAGACTTTGAAGATTATTACCAAGAAGTTTGTTTGCAAATTTGGCGAAGCAAAGAGAACTTTCACAACCAATCTAGTTGGAGCACTTGGGTTTACCAAATTTCACTCAATGTTTGTTTAACCCTACTCAAGAAAAAGAAAAACAACAAACAACATTTTGTTTCAGACCATTTGGCAGAAGAAGAAACTGAAAATAATTACGCATTTTCAGATGAATCTTTAAATCTTTTGTACGCTGCAATTCGAAAGCTTGCCGAAATAGACAGAGCTATTATCATGCTCTATTTAGAAGAAAAATCGAATCAAGAAATTGCTACCATTATTGGTACAACCCCAAACAACATAGGCGTTAGGGTAAATAGAATTAAAAAAAAGTTAAAAATTATTTTAGATGGAAAAGTCAATTGAAAATATCTGGAAAGAGGGGTTTTTAAAAAATGATGTCTTAGTAGCGCCAACTTTAAATAACCTCTACAACCAAAAGTCAATTCACATAATTGACAAGTTTAAAAGAATGTTCAAAATCAACTTGATTGCCATTGTTGGCTTTTCATCTTTGTTTTTGGTTGTCTCCTTTTTTATTGGTATTCCCTTAATGGGGATCATATTTTTTGTTACCCTCAGTGTATTGGTGGTAATTAACAAAAATCTTCTCAATGGTATAGAAAAAATAGACACCGGAGCAAGCTGCTACGATTACTTAAAATCCTTCAACTTATGGATAAACAAACAAGTAAATATCAACCAACGTTTGTCTTCTATTTTATACCCCATTTTCTTTTTGGCTTTTATTTTAGGGTTTTGGTTTAAAGAGGTTGAAGGAATCTATCTAGGAGAAAGACTTGTAACCAAATTATTACAATTATTTCCCAATATGGATTTGCTATTTGGGTTGCCATTAATTGGAATTGGCTTGGTGGTTTTTACAATGGGATTATTGGCGTTTTTCGGGGGCAAAATTTACCAATGGGATTTGAATATAGTTTACGGAAGAATTTTCAAAAAACTAAAAGAACTTTTGACAGACCTTGAAAAACTAAATACTCAAAATAACTAAATATCAATCAATTACAAAAAATTTATCATTAAATTAAATTTAGTTGTAATAATTTTTGATTTAAGCCACTAACTAAGTAAACATCAAAATCATGACAATTCAAGAAGCCATCAACTTTTTAAAAAGTGAATCAGAAAAAACTTCCAAAAAAACAGAAGTAAAGTTATTTGACAAGTTCGTTAATACCCTCATTAAATTACAAAATAGAGAGTTTACTTCCACAGAAATTCAAGCAATAGAAAAGGAGCTTTCTAGCTATAATTTAGATGGAAATGGTGAAACCAATTTTAAGACAATAAAAAAGGCATACGCTGCTTTTGAGACTTTCTTAAAAGACTCTTTTTCTTTAACGCCAAAAGACTATTACTTGAACAAAGGCATTAGTTTAGGAATCCTTTTCGGAATGTTATTTGGCATTGTTACCTTATCGAGTTTGGAGAGATCTTTAGGTATTTCGTTGGGCATGGCATTCGGTATGCTAATTGGATTGGTAATTGATAAATCAATGGATTCAAAAGCCAAAAATGAATTTAGAGTAATTTAAATTCTTAATCTACATTTATGCAAAGTCAATTCGGTAAATGTTATTATTCCTTTAATTGCAGCTTTTGTTGCTTATGGCAGGTTTGTATTTATGCCTGCTTAAAAATAAAGCACTTTAAATAAATTTAAACGGCTTGGGTGAAAACTTAAGCTGTTTTTTTTTGCCTTTATGGAAATTAAAAAATATTGCATCTTAAAGGCATGCGAGTATATTATATTATCACCATAGGATATTTTCTTTTAATCATTACCATTTCACAAGCACAAGTTAACCGAGGTGACTTGTACGGTGCTTACAATGTTACTTACAAGGAAGCGAATCAAATTGATAAACCAAAAAATCCATTACAAATCGAAAGAATCATATTTAACGAATTTCAATCCAAATGCCTCGTTTTAAGGCCATTTCAAAGGGTTATAATTGTAGACAATTCACCCATTAACGATTTAGGTTTAAATATTGAAAACCCTACCATTTATGGTAAATTCAAAATTATAGAAGACACTTTAGTAATTAAATCCAAATATTCGATTCAGCATTTTTATAAATCTGCTCCAAAAAGAAGGATAAAACAAAAGTTTGAAAAGGTTCATTATTTCAAGATAATTTCTAATGGTAACCTAGAAATAAATGAATACTTTTTTTGGGAGAAGGTGGATTCAAATCCTAAAAATTATTAAATCAAATAATTGCTGTACTTTTAGGTAAATTACCTAAATATTTATTTTGTGGATTAGCAAATTTGAATTAAAATAAATTAATATTTCAATGAAGTATAAATCTGAGTTTAGCAAATTGCCATGGGAAACTCCAATTTTTGGGGTAAGGCACAAATATTTCGACCAAAATGGGGTTAGGTTAAGACTTGTAGAATACAGCAAAAATATGCCCGAGCATTGGTGCGAAAAAGGCCATTATGGCTTTTTATTAGAAGGCGAATTTGAAATTGAATTTGAAAGCAAAAAAGAAATTTATGTAAAAGGAGATGCTATTTTTATTCCAGATGGAGCTAAACACAAACACCAAGGAAAAGTACTAACCGAAAAAGCTACAGTTTTTTTTGTTGAAAATCTGTAACCAAAAATTATTGACTAATTCTAATTAACCACAAAAACTTAATTATGGATTTAACCGCTGAAATAAGGCAAAGGATTGATAAAAGTATTTTGTGCTGGTTGGCCACTTCCTCTAGTAACAACATTCCTAATGTTTCACCAAAAGAAATATTTAGCGCTTACAACTCAAACCAAATAATTATTGCTAACATAGCTTCGCCAGAAAGCATTATAAACATAAGGCAAAATCAAAATGTTTGTGTAAGTTTTATCGATATTTTGGTTCAAAAAGGATTTCAAGTAAAGGGCACTGCCAAAATTATCGAGTCAACAGATTCTGAGTTCTCTAACATGGAAAAAATATTGCTAAAAATGACAGGAGGTAAATTTCCATTTTCATCCATCATAAATGTAATTGTCGAAAAAGCAAAACCCATTATTGCTCCCAAGTATATTTTATACCCTGAAACAACTGAAGAGCAACAAATTGAAAGTGCCAAAAAAGCGTATGGAATTGAATAAACTATAAAAATGAGCCAAAGAATAGCCCACATAGCTTTAGTTGTAGATGATTATGACAAAGCCATTGATTTTTACGTAAACAAACTCGATTTTATTTTATTGGAAGACACCAAACTTAGCGAAGAAAAAAGATGGGTTATGGTGGCCCCAAATTGCGCAAAAGAATGTAGTTTGTTGTTGGCCAAAGCCGCTAATCCAAACCAAGCCAAAAGCATTGGTAACCAAACTGGTGGTAGGGTATTTTTATTTCTTTTTACTGACGATTTTAAAACCGATTACCAAAAGTTAAAATCTCGCAACATCAATTTTGTAAGACCTCCACAAGATTTTGAATTTGGCAAAGTAGCAGTATTTGAAGACCTTTATGGCAATCTTTGGGACTTAATTGAGCCCAATCAAAACAACAAAGGACTCATCAACAATTAAACTTCAACCAAATATCCTCCAACGTACTCAGAGTAAGGCTAGTTTTTTTTTAAATTCAATCTACCATATTCAGGTATTAACAAATCATCTTTCGTCTTTCGTCTTTCGTCTTTCGTCCTTCGTCTTTCCTCTAAACTCACCCCGAGCTTTTCGAATCATGAGAAAATGGTAGAAGGGTTAATCTCCCCAAAAAGCCTCAAGGCATTACAACCTCAAAATCAGGTGATTCAACAAGCCCATTAAAGCCATAAATATTATTTTCTCCAATGCGTAATACGTTGAGATAAGGTTTGCCATAAACATGAATTAAAGCATTGGCAACAATTTCAGAGCAATACAGTTTGGTTGAATCAGTGTGTATAAATTCCTCATCAAAAGGCACATTTTTGTTCAATTGAATTTGAGCATATTCTGCAATTCTTTTTCTTTGATTTAAATCAGACTTGTGGCGTAAAAGGTAAAGGCTACCTGGCACAACATCTTTCATAAACTCCTTTAATTCAATTTCTTGAACTCCATCTTTTACCACCAACTTTCCTGAAATGGTGTGTATTAATGTGGTTTTTGAAGAAACTACGGCACAATGAGAAAAGGGAATAGGCTCCTTTAAAAACTTTGTAATTGACCTGCTAATCTTACCATAACCCAATTTCAAAATTATATCGCCTGGTTGAACTGCTTGCGATAGTTGTTCGTATTCCCATTTAGGGTTATCATACTTAAAGTTGGTTTCACTGGTACATGAAAGTAAATTTGCCAGTAAAAAGAACAAAAAAAAGGGGCTCAAAGGCCCCTCAAAATACTTTTTCAAGTTTTTATGATTTGGTTAAAGATGTAACTATTTCTTCTCCAAGCTCTCCAGTTTCAGACCAAGAAAATTTGCTATCTGTTTGTTCAATTACGCTACCTGTAGTCGAAACGGTAACTCCTAAAAAATCAACATTCATAATTAAGGTTTCTCCGTCTCCTTCAAATCTGTAGGTAAAACTAGATGCAACTTCCCCTTTAGTTGGGTCAATAGTTGTGTAGGTTCCAGGACAATCACCTTTACTTAATTTACATTTTTCAAAAGTGTATTTATCCATGGAGTAATCTGCTGTGTCAGCAACTCCATCAATGGTTACAGAAGCAACTTTCCAATCTCCTTCAAGGTTATTGATGGCTTTTTGGTCTTTGCTACAACTATAAACAAAAACTGTTGCTAAAAAAAGTACTACTAATGTTAATTTTTTCATGGTAAAATTTAATTTCAAGATTTAATTAAAGGGTGTAAATTTAATCTGTTTAAGGCTTGAAATAATAGTTTCAGAAAAACCTAATCAACACCTTATCCTAAAAGAAAAATAAAGTCGAAATTAATTTTACAGTAAATCAATTATGAAAAGAGGAAATGAGGGGAAAGTTTAAATTTCGATGCCAAAAAATAAATCTTTCACAATTAAGTTTATTCAAATGCCTTATACAATTTACGTAGTTGAACTTTCAAAAAAGGTTTTTACCGAAAGTACAAAGTTCAGAAATGCAAACCCACAATTTAATGGGGTTTTGCAATGCCTCTATGTGGGCATGACAAGTAAAACACCCAAAGAAAGATTTGAGCAACACAAAATGGGTTACATCAATAAAAAAGGTCATAAACTATCTTCAAATATTGTGGAGAAATATGGCTTGTATCTATGGCCAAGCCTTTATAATCACATTCCAAAAGTTCAAACCAAAGATGAAGCCATCAAGCTAGAAGCCAAAACTGCTTTAGAATTAAGAAGAAAGCGATATGCAGTTTGGTATAATTAACCTTAATTTACAACGCTTAATTTTCTTTTTGTTTAATTGATATTGAATTTCAACTTTATGTCTTTAACCCAGTTAAAAACAGGTTTATTTTTTCTGCTATTTTCTACCTTTCTAAAGGTTGGAATAGCTCAAAGTTTAGAGGAAATAAACGGCCAAGTAACAACACAACAAAACGAACCTCTGCCTTACACCACCATTTTCATCATAAGCAATCAAAAAGGAGCTATTTCTAATGAAGATGGTTACTTCAATTTAAACACCGAAGGACTTCTGCCTTCAGATTCAGTTCGGTTTCAATATGTTGGTTACCAAGAACAAAGCTTTTCAATTGGTCAGCTAAAAAATAATCCCATTGTAAAACTTACCGAAAAGATAAATCAGCTTGGCGAAGTATTGGTTTTTGGACTTCCTCCAAACCCCGAAACCATTATAAAACAAGTAATTAAGAATTTAGATAAAAACTACAGCAAGCAACCTTTTCAAAAAAACCTTTTTATAAGAGAGAGAAATAGTCAAACCATCAAAAACTTAGAAATCGATTACAAAAAGAGTTCTATCAATCAAGTTGATGAAAACCTATTTAAGGAGATAGAAAAGAAAACTCCCAAATACATGACTTGGTACACAGATTTTTTAGGCGATGCCTACCAACTCAAAACCGAAGATGAAACAAAATTCAAACTTACTGCAGAACGTGTAGTAGGTCTCAAACAAGATGAATTAACAGAAACTGAAAACATCGAAAAAATATTTGGAGACCTAGCCCGAAACACCAAGGAAGGTGAATATTGGAAAATAAAAACAGGTATAGTTAGCACCAAAATTGATTTAGATATTGAAGATACAACTAAAAATAAAGTAGCTGGTAACATGCAAAAAATGGAGTATTTTGTAAAAAACATCAATGGTCAGCTTGGGTTTGCTACACTCAAAAACGAAGACCAATGGGAGTTTTTACATAATCCTAGAAAGTACAATTTCACTTTGGTTGGAGGAAGCAGGTTTAATGGTGAAAATGTTTACATCATAGATTTTGAACCGAAAAGTGGAGATTTTACAGGAAGGGTTTACATCTCTACAGATAGTTATGCTTTGGTTAGAGCCGATTACCATTATGCCCCTGGAAAAACAGGAACTGATGTTCATTTACTTGGTATTGGCTATACCAAAAGTGGTTTCGATGCATCTATAAACTTCGAGAAAGTGGAAAACAAGTATTACTTAAAATACTTCTCTAAAAAAGAAACCACCGCTTATAGTGTAGAGCGAAAAATCTCCCTAATCAAAAAAAGAGAACGCTTCTTATTTGATAAAGAATTGGAAGAGGTTAAACTAGCTTTAAATTTAGCCATGAGTGATGAATCGTCTATTGAAATTTTTATTTTCAACCACCAAAATATTACACAAGAAAAATTTTCTAGCATCAAACAAGAAGAATACATGAAGGTTATTTATGTAGATCAGTTTGATGATCAGCTGTGGAAGGGATACTCGATTATTCAACCTACTGAACAAATGAAAAGCTATAAAAAGGTTACCGAGTAAAATTTTCATTCTAAAAAAGCGTTGAGTAAAAAGCAAAAGCCTTTAATGACAACTAAATTCTTTAAACTTTCAATCTTTGTTCTTTTTGTGCTATTCTCAAGTTGCGATAAAGATGATTTGTACAGCAAAAACCAAAGGCTATTAACCAGTAAATGGAATTGCATTGATTATGCTGATTCTGTTGATAATGAATTAAAAGGAAGAACACCTGCATTTATTTCTAATTTGTATGAACATGGGTACGAATTAAATAATGACAATACTTTTTGGCCCAGGTACAAAGAACTAAATACCGACAAATTTGAAACCGATAAAAGAGAAAAAGGAAAATGGAAGCTAAGTGATGATGGACTTTATATTACACTCATCTTTGATGAAACCCAAATTGAAGAATATGAAATTCTTGAAATTTCTAGAAAAAGTTTGTCGTTAAAAGGTGTTGAAGGCATTTGGGCTGGCAATGAAGCTACCTACATATTTGAAAAGAATTAAGTTACCTTTAAAACTTAAATTTTAAGCTATGCTAATCTCGCAAAAAGCTCAAACTATTCTTTTATCTGTTTTAGGTTTATTGCTTATTCCTTTAATTGCCATGCAATTTACCAAGGAAGTAAATTGGACATTTTTTGATTTTTTTGTTGCAGGAGGTCTTCTTTTTTCACTTGCTTTTTCAGTAGATTATATTTTTCAAAAAGTTCAAAATAAAACCAATCGTCTCTTAATTTTATTCGGCACTCTTTTAATCTTCTTTTTGCTTTGGGCCGAATTAGCAGTTGGTATTTTTGGCTCTCCCTTAGCAGGATCTTAAAACTAATAAAATAGAATTTAGCTTTACCTAATCATGAGTAAAAGAAAACAATCATTAGGCGAGGAAATTTCGAACTCAATTTCACATGGCATAACTGCACTTAGCGCTATTGGTGGCATGGTGGTTTTGCTCGTTTTTGGCGCTCAAAGCGATAAAGAATGGAGCCTTTTTAGTGCACTTTTTTACGGATTAAGTTTGGTTGCACTTTATACATTTTCTACTCTGTATCATAGCATTACGCACACCAAAGCAAAAAAGGTTTTTAATATTTTAGACCATTGCGGTATTTTCCTGTTAATTGCAGGAACCTACACCCCTGTTTTACTTGTTTCAATTGGAGGTTCAATAGGTTGGTGGTTTTTCGGAATTCAATGGAGTATGGCGCTAGTCGGTATACTTTTAAAAGTGTTTTTTACCGGAAAATACAACACCCTCTCCACCCTGCTCTACGCCATTATGGGTTGGATAATTGTATTCAAAATAGAGTTGGTAAAAGCTGCATTGCCAGAACCTGCCTTTTGGTTGTTGGTAACTGGCGGTTTAGCTTACACAGTAGGAATAGTATTCTACATTATTGATACCCGCATGAAATACTCGCATTTTATTTGGCATTTGTTTGTAATGGCAGGTTCAATCTTACATTTCATGATGATGGCGATGTATATTTTTAATTAGAAGAATTGAGAATTCTTTGAGCAGTTTAACTAGTATTTCTAAATTTTATCTAGTAAAATAGAAATTATTGAAATAAATTTGACTTTGCCCTAAGGAAGAAAAATATTAACATTTCAGAAAAATCAAGAAACGATGAATAAATTAATAGGAATTATTCTCATGCTTTTAGCATCTGTAATTTTTGGATTTAGAATTTCAAAGAATATTGAATTTAAACAAAATGTTTCTGGATACTTAAAAAGAGCTGCAGATGCCAATACCATTGCTTTAGCGAATCAAGAACTAACAAAAGTGATTGATTATTTAGAAGCCAATAATATCACTGATGGTTATACTTCTATCTTTTATGAAACACCAAATGAAGATATTGGCTTTTGGTATCAAAACTTAAAAGCGAGTCAGAATGAGCTTGCAAACTTAAACTCAGAAAGCGCTTTGGAAAAAACCAATGTCTTGATAAAGCTTAGAGAAACCTTGGTAGATAGTGGACAAAAAAAGCGTGTTACAATACCTCAAGGATTAGCTGTTTACCCAAATAATACCATGTGGGCTTTGCTCAACTTTCTTGCTACAATTATGGGTTTTCTTGGTATTATTATATTCATAGTTTCTTTTAACTCTAACCAATCACAAAACCAAAACTCATGAACCCCACATTAAGAAATATTTTAGGATTTATTTTAGGCTGGATTGGTGGTTCAGCCATCAACATGGCTCTAATTAATACGGGTCACTCTGTTTTTCCAATTGAAGGACTCGACCCAAATGACATGAATTCGTTAGCTGAAATAATGCCAACCCTTGGTCCAGAATACTTCTTATTTCCGTTTTTAGCACATGCTTTAGGTACCTTCTCAGGAGCTATACTTGGCGGATTAATTGCTGCAAAAAACAAAATGAAAATTGCCTTAGCCATTGGAAGTTTTTTCTTGGTAGGCGGCATTGTAGTTAACTTAATGATTCCGGGGCCGCTTTGGTTTGCTTCTGCCGATATTTTACTTGCTTATATTCCTATGGCGTTTTTAGGAGGAAAAATTAGTCTTCAATTTTCTAAGGAGAAGAATTAATTCTTAATAATTTTTCTAGCCTCTAAACCAAGAAAGGTTTTTATATTTTAGCCCGCTTTAAGCACAATTTATGGAAAATCAAAGTACTATTTTAGGACATCCCAAGGGTTTGTTTATTCTATTTTTTACCGAACTATGGGAGCGATTTTCATTTTACGGTATGCGGGCCATTTTGGTTTTATACCTTACAGCAGAAACAACTGATAAGTTTAATCCTGGTTTGGGCTGGACAAGCAAAGAAGCCCTAGCTCTTTATGGTTGGTATGGCATGTTTGTTTACTTCACAGGAATTTTTGGAGGCGCCATTGCTGACCGATGGCTTGGTCAAAAAAAATCAGTTTTATTGGGTGGGATTTTCATCATAGCAGGTCAATTTGCTTTAGCAGTTAATGCTCTTCCCTCTTTTTACACAGGATTATTTTTATTGGTTTGCGGAGTTGGATTGTTAAAGCCTAACATCAGCACCATGGTAGGTGGCTTGTACAAAAAAGGCGACGAAAGAAGAGATGCAGGGTTTACCATATTTTACATAGGAATAAACATAGGAGCCGTGCTTGCCCCATTAATTGTAGGCTATTATGGCGAAATGGTAGATTGGCACTTAGGCTTTTCATTAGCGGGTTTCGGAATGATTTTAGGCCAAATAGTTTATGTATTTGGCCGCAAAACTTTAAGCGGGGTGGGCGAACTTTTACAAGACTCAGAAGAAAACAGAAATTTAATGGCCCAACCTTTAACCAAAATTGAAAAAGACCGCATACTCGTAATGTTTATTGCCTTTTTAATTGTGATGGTTTTTTGGGCAGCATACGAACAAGCAGGTGGCCTTATGAATTTATATGCTCGAGATAAAATAGACCGGGTAGTTTTTGGTTATGAAATTCCAACAAGTTTTTTCCAATCACTTCATGCACTTTACGTTGTTATTTTAGGTGCTCCTATGGCATATTTCTGGACAAAGTGGCGCAAAGCAGGCAAGGAATCTTCTTCCCTATACAAAATGGGTGTCGGTTCAATTATCATGAGTATAGGTTTTGTTGCTCTTATGGCAGCAGCTTACGAAGTTTCAGAAAGCGCTCTAAACAAAGCCCCTGTTTATTGGTTGTTTTTATCATACTTTTTGCACGTTGTGGCAGAGTTAAGTTTATCTCCAGTTGCCCTTTCTTTTATCACCAAATTAGCTCCAATGAAATACGCCAGTTTAATGATGGGAACCTATTTTGCCATCACTGGCTTGGGAAATAAAGCTGCAGGTTTGCTTGGCGAAGCCGCCCAAGATGCAGGCGAAATGGCCATATTTACAGGAATTACCGTTTTTAGTTTGTTGTTAGGTATTCTAATATTATTGTTTGTCAATCGACTAAAAGCTTTAACGCATGGTGCTGAAGAAATTACTAATTAACCATAGTATTTTTAACCATCATTATTAAAAAATAAACCCAGTAAAATTTTAAAGGAATTTATCTAATCGGATAGCCTATCCCCTTTCTAATTGGAATATCACTAAATTCACTTAGTTTCTGCACAAATTCATCCATATGTTTCTCCTGATTAAAAGTTATTAATTGATGCCAAACCCCTTTTCTAGAGAGCCCAAAAAGCGCATATATATAATCAGATGAATCCTCCACATCATGAGTTCTATCATCTAAGGCAACCAACCCATAAAAATCATTAAAATTAATTTTTATTGAAGGTATATAGGTATTGGTAAACCTTTTGGTAACAGATAAGTTGGGGAGGTTTACCTCTATCTGATATTCAATATTAGCCGTTTTTAATAACCATATGCCGAAGCCTAGAAAAACAACTCCACCAATAATGGTTAGAATAGTAAGTACTAAATCCTTAAAGTAATCACTTTGACTAAAGCATAAGTACAATAACAAATAAGAAAAGCCTATAAACAAAACGCCGCCCAAAAACCTGCCTCTTTGGCTATGGGTTGAAGTATAATCAACTCTCCCTTTTAATGGTTCTTTTAACAAAAATGATTCGAGCTGATAATTAGTTTTAAAAGCCAACACATCCAAATTGATATTAAATTGATGTTCTAGCTTTTCTTCATTTTCATTCATTTTTTATTTTTTAATAATCAATAACGCCAAAAACAGTAAAGCTCCAAATAAATATAAAACAGATAGTGAACCCTAAGGTAATAAAATGCTTTTTCTTTGAAATGTAATTCTAGTTCAATCGATGTAAAAGCAACTTGATTTTAATTAAAATTATGAAAAAGGCCCTTTTCTTTATCCTGAAAGCAATTCTATCTGTCATAATTCTATTAATTATTTCAGTTTGGGCCTTTGTAACTTTTGCCCCCACTTTTGGTGATGTAGCTACTGGTGAAAGCTTAGAAAAAATCAAAAACTCAAAAAACTTCAATGGCGAAATTTTCGTGAATTTGGTAGAAACCAAATTGGATACAAGAGACCCTCAGTCCGGAGAATCGATGCTTTCGTCAATGCTGAGATTTTTTACTGGTCCTGCCGACAAAACGCCTTTGATTCCTCTTCCATCCCAAAAATTTAATGCCTCTAAAATGGAAAATGGCTCATTTGTTTGGTTTGGTCACTCTACTATTTTAATGAAAACAAACGGTGTAGTAATTTTATGCGACCCTGTTTTTAACCAAGCTTCACCAATACCTGGCACTGTTGAGCCATTTGAAATGGAGCAAGAAAATAAGTTGGCCGACCTTCCAGAGAAAATAGATATTGTACTTATTTCTCACGACCATTATGATCATTTAGATTATGAAGCTATCCAAGATTTAGACAGCAGAGTAGAAAGTTTTTACGTTCCACTTGGCTTAAAAGCCCATTTGCTTAAATGGGGAATCATTCCAGATAAAATTGTAGAAATGGATTGGTATGAAAACACAACTCAAAATGGAGTTTCACTTACCATGACACCTTCTCGTCATTTTAGTGGCCGAGGATTAACCAATCAGTTTTCGACCCTTTGGTGCTCTTGGGTAATAAAATCGCCCGACTTAAAAGTGTTTTTTAATGGCGATAGTGGCTATTTTGATGAATTTAAAACTATTGGCGAAAAATTTGGCCCATTTGATATTGCCTTTATGGAAAATGGAGCCTATGATAAAGATTGGGCAGAAATTCACATGCTTCCAGAGGAGTCTGTTCAAGCCAGTTTAGATTTACAATCTAAAATTATGTTCCCAATACATTGGGGCAAATTTGACCTTGCTAGCCATGTTTGGGATGAGCCTATCATTAGAGCCTCGAATGAAGCAAAATTGAAAAATGTAAATATTGCAACACCACTAATTGGCGAAGTATTTACATTAGAAAATATTCCAACCCAAAAATGGTGGGAAATGGTTCGCAAAATGCAAAAAGCGTCAAATTAACTATTATAAAACAGGTTTTCTCTTTAAAAAACCATTTCAAAAAAACTGTTTTTAGTCATTAATTATTATGACAAAAAACAGTGTAAATATAGGCTTCATGTGATTTTGGTCAAACTAATCTCTTTCTGATTACTTGAACTTTGTTCGATAAAATTCAAAACAAAAAAATGAAGCAAAAAATTTCTGAATTAGAACTCAATAACATCAATCCAAAAAATTTAAAAATTCAAATTGGAGATGAAGATTCAACTTGGTTGCCATCAAACTATTTTGATGTTGTTTTTGTGTTTAACCTATTGCATGAAATTGACAATAAGCCCAATTTCATCCAAGAATTAGAGAGAATTTTAAAACCAAATGGTTCAATAATTATTGCAGATTCTTTCTACAAAATTAAACCTGCCAAACACCATGGTTGCCAAAATCCGTTTTTAACAGAAATTGAATTTGATGAATTTTTAAAAACCCAAAATTTTCAAATTGAAAAAGATTGGAAAAGGTTAAACATAAAAGATGGAAAAGGCAGGAACTACATGCCTAGAATTGTCCAAGTTTCCGTAAATAAAAACTAATTTGGTCAAAATTTATCAAATTAAGATGAGAGGAATATTTTTACTAGCCATTTTATTTTTTGGTTTAAATTCTTGCAAAAAAGAAGACCCAGAAACACAAGCTGCCAAAGACCAAAAAATTATTGAAGAATACATCGCCGACAAAGGCCTCAATGCCCAAACAACTGAATCGGGTTTGTATTATGTTATCATAAACCAAGGTTCAGGAAGCAGGCCAACAATAGATTCCACTGTTACCGTAAAATACAAAGGATTTTTATCAGACGAAAGTGTTTTTGACGAAGCCACAACTCCAGTTACTTTTAGTTTACGAAACGTAATTGCAGGATGGCAAGAAGGTATTCCCTTAATTAACGAAGGTGGCAAAATAACGTTGCTTATTCCATCAAGGCTAGGTTACAAAGACCAAGCGGTTGGGTCAATTCCAGCCTATTCAGTTTTAATATTTGACGTGGAGTTACTTGAAGTGAACTAAATAATTCGCTGCAATGACTTATTCTTTATCCAGCAAAAATGTTACGCTGCAAGTTGATCATCCACTCAAAAACTACCAAGGTTCGAGGTTTGATTGCACAGGAAAAATCATCAACGTAAAATTTAAAGGAATTGAAATTTCAGGAGTTGAGCGAATACAACCTGAAAACACCAATATCTTAGGCAGAGGTTTTTACAACGAATTTGGTATGGAGAATCCTATCGGTTACGATGAAGCAAAACCCGGCGATTGGTTTCATAAAATAGGAATCGGTCTTTTACAAAGAGATGAAAATCCCTATTCATTTTTAAAAAATTACCCCATAAAACCAGCACAATTTGAAGTTGAAGAATCAAAATTAAGTTTAAAAATTTCTTGCATTGGCGATTTGAATTCTGGTTACGCCTACCTACTCTACAAAGAAATTAAGGTGCTTGAAAATGGTTTCGAAATCAAAAGCCAATTAAAAAACACAGGTAATAAAACCATAAAAACCAACGAATACAACCACAATTTCATTGCCATAAACAAAGAACCTATTGATGAAAACATTGGCCTAAAACTCCCTTTCTTTCCCAAAAGAGAAGATTTTTTCGAAAATGTAGATCCCGAAAAATTAATCAGCATCAAAGGCAATTTGGTAGAGTTGAAAAATTCTCCTTCTAAAGACTTTTTTTTAGGCAAAATAAATGGAGAGCAAAGCCCAGAGCCAAATTGGGAGTTAACCCACAAAAAACTAAAATTTGGAATTTCGGAAATTGGAGATTTCAAATTGCAAAAATTTAACCTTTGGGGTTGCAACCATGTTATTAGTCCTGAAATGTTTTTTGAAATTAACTTGGCTCCTCACCAAGAGGTTTCGTGGAGTAGAAAATATATTTTCACCAACTTTTAAAAAGGGAGAAAAATGACAAGACAAGCTACTATTTCAGATATAAAATCGCTAAACAGATTGTTTGATTTATACAGAGTTTTTTACAACCAAGAAAGTAACTTAAAAGTCTCAAAATCATTCCTGTTGGAAAGATTTGAAAATAAAGATTCTAAAATATTTGTTAAAGAAGATTCTGGAATTTTAGTTGGATTTGTGCAGCTTTATCCAATTTTTTCTTCAACCCAAATGAAGAGGCTTTGGTTGCTAAACGACTTATTTGTAGACGAAAGTTATAGAGGAAAAGGTTATTCAAAAGGATTAATTGAAGCAGCCAAAAATCTAGCTAATGAAACAAATTCTGCAGGATTGTTGCTTGAAACAGATAAAAATAACTTTGTAGGAAATTTGCTTTACCCTAAAGAGGGTTTCAAATTAGATGAAAACCACAATTATTACCATTGGTCAACTTAAAACCAAAACAGATGAAACAGATTTTAACATGTATACTTTCAGTTTTTGCTTTGTTGAATTTAAATGGTCAAGATTGCGGAAATTTTGAGTTTTTCAACTTTAAAGATACTATTGTAGATGATGGCTTGTTCTTTAATCAGGCCAAACCTGGGTTCTATTTTGAAATGACTTACGATACATTAAAAAAGGCAAATACAGGATACACAAGTTTCTTTTTTGAAGATGAAAATGGTGATACAATTACCAACCCAAAATATTACAGACACGGCATGTTTTTTCCATGGAACGCAGGCGATACTTTAGGCTACAACATGGTTTTAGATTCTGGATTAACCTCATTTCCAAAAAACTTTAATGGGTATTTGGTAACCGAAAACCCACAATGCCGAATTGCTTATTCAAATATTGGTGTTAAAACTCCAAAAATTGTAAAAAATAACTCAGTTTATATTTATCCAAATCCGGCCAAAACAGAAGTTTTTATTTCGAATAATGCAGCATCGCTTTCAGAAAGTTTTGAAGTAAAAATATTTTCGATTGAAGGGAAATTGGTGTTTTCTGAATTGGTAAATTCAAACTCATCCATTAATTTAAATGGCATAAAAAAAGGTGTTTACTATTTGCAAACACCTTTTAAAAATGAGTTTAAAAAACTAATAATTTCAGGAGAATAATTACTCTCCTTGTCCGAGCGAAAAGCCTCTTCGGCCTCCAAACTCATACAAGTTTTCTGTTTTTATTACATCAAAGCCATTGTCGTGTAATTTCGATAATAAGGCAACTACATCTTCATATTGTATTTTTTCATAAACCGCTTTACCAGGAGTTAAATCTGCATTGCTGCTCACAAAACGACATCTCCAATGGTCTGTACAATAAGTAGCTTTGTTGCCATGTGGGAAAACTTTTACTCCTCTGTTGGTAATCATTTTCAATTGAATATTGTAAGGTTTTAAAGCTTTTAAAGACTCTCCTATTTCATTAGGATTTGAACCTTGCCAATCGATAAAAACATCAATACCAACCAATTCTTTAGTTTCTACTTTTCTCTCGTAACCTGGAATTGTAATTTCACCTGCTCCTTCAGCCATGTTACTGGCAGGAAGCTTTTGAGGTGTTTTGCCTAATCTCTTAATTACTTCTTCGGCAAATTCGCTTGTAGAAACAAGTTTTGTGCTAATTCCTTCCTTGTAAATATCACCCGTATGATAACCATCTTCAATTGTAGTTAACCAGGCATTTTTTACCAAATCAGCTTTTTCAGTTTTTCCAACGTGAGCCAACATCATTACTGAAGCATTGATTAATCCAGATGGATTTGCTATATTTTTTCCAGCGATGTCTGGCGCCGAACCGTGAATTGCTTCGAACATCGAAACACTTGTTCCAACATTTGAAGAACCTGCCATTCCAACAGAACCTGCAATTTCTGCAACAATATCAGATATAATGTCACCATATAAATTTGAAGTAACAACTACATCAAAAATTTGTGGTTTAGCGGCTAATCTTGCCGCACCTATATCAATAATGTAAGTTTCACTTTCAATTTCTGGATATTCAACTTTTATTTCATCAAAAACTTGGTGAAACAAACCATCAGTTAATTTCATGATGTTGTCTTTCACCATACATGTAACTTTTTTTCTTCCAAAAGCTTTGGCATATTCAAATGCATAACGAACTATTTTTTCGCAACCTGGTCTTGTAATTAGTTTTAAACACTGAACTACATCTTGGGTTTGTTGGTGCTCAATACCTGCATATAAATCTTCTTCATTTTCTCGTACAATAACAACATCCAAGGTTGGGAAGTTTGTTTGAACATAAGGATGAAGTGAAGTCACCGGTCTAACATTAGCAAATAAACCCAAAGATTTTCTTAAGGTCACATTCAAGCTTTTGTAACCTTTGCCTTGAGGAGTAGTAATTGGTGCTTTTAAAATGATTTTGCTTTCGTCAATTATGTCCCAAGATTCATCTGTGATTCCAGCAGAATTACCAGATAAATAAACTTTTTCACCAAGTTCAATAAACTCAGGTTGGATGTTCGTATTTGCAGCTTCCAGAATTTTTAAGGTTGCTTTCATAATTTCAGGACCTATGCCATCTCCCATGGCACAAGCAATTTTTAGTGCTTTTTCGTTGTTCACCTTTTGGTCTTTTTGTTTTAAAACATCAATGTTCATGCGGGTTGAATTTTAAATTATGATGCAAACATGCAAAACAATATTTATTTAATTTTATTTATGTTTTTTATAGCATTCATAATAAATAATTATGATAAAATCAACCCAACAGCGAAATTAAAATTATAAAAGGTTTAAGCTGCTCATTGTTCAAACTTAACATTGATGTAAATTTAATTTGGCCATTTTATGGATATTTATGCCCAAATTTGTTTGGGTGAGAAAACTAATACTGTTTGTTTTTTTAATTTGTTTCGGTAAAGCAAATGCTAGCAACCTACAACCTATTGGAGCAAGGTCGGCAGCGCTTTCTCACGCTACAATAGCAGCAGATGGAATCTTATCAGCTTTTCAAAATCAAGCAGCTTTAGCAACTTTAGAAAACTTTTCGGCGGGATTTGCCATTGAAAATAGATTTTTAGTGCCCGAACTTAACATTGGTGCATTTGCTATGGCCATGCCAACTGATATTGGCGTAATAAACATGGGAGTTCAAAGGTTCGGAAACTCTCTTTATGCAGAATCTCGCTATGGATTAGGTTTTTCAAAATTATTTAACGAAAAAGTTTCATTGGGTTTACAGCTCAATTATTTTGAAACTAGGCTTGGCGAAAATTATGGCACTTCGGGAAGGTTGGTAGGCGAGTTTGGATTTCGAGTTAAAGTTTCAGAAGATTTGTTTGTTGGAGGCCACTTGTTTAATCCAACCCGAGTTAACATTAGTAAAAACTTGACTGAACCCATTCCAACAACTTTTAGGTTAGGGGCTCAATATTCTTTCTCAGACCAGCTTTTAACTTTTGCTGAAATTGACAAACCCATCAACGGAAAAGCACAAATTAAAGCCGCTTTTGAATACCAATTTTTAGAGAAGTTTTATTTGCGCGCAGGGCTTTCTACCTTGCCTATTCAAAATTCGTTTGGGTTCGGAATTCAATTGGGTGCCTTGCGTTTTGATTTGGCAGCCCAATACAATCAATTACTTGGTTTTAGTCCGCAAGTAGGTTTAATTTACCAACCCAAATAATGAGAAAATTCCTCATCGTTTTCTTTTTACTTGTTACCCAATTAGTAATTGCCCAAAACAATTCAGAATTAGAAAAAGCAAGAATTATTGAGGAAACTGTTGAGCTTATTGTGCAAGATGGTGATATTTCTGATGCTGACTTCACCACCCTTTTTGATGAGTTAGACAACTACTTCAACAACCCAGTTAACATCAATACGGCAACCAACGAACAGCTTTCTGAATTAAGACTATTAAATATTTTGCAAATTTCAGAATTGGTAAGATATCGAAAACAATACGGCAACATTCTCAGCTATTTCGAATTAGCCCAAATAGATGGTTTTGATCAACAAACTATCAAATCTATTTTGCCTTTTGTAAGTTTTGAGCCTCCAGAAAATGAAAATAAATTCACGGTAAAAAAAGCCTTAAAATATGGCCGAAGCGAATTGATCATCAGAAACTTTAGAAATATAGAACAAACACCTGCTTACACCACCAATAGCGATTCTCTGTTGGCAGAAAACAAACAATATTTCGGCTCGCCAGATAGAACCTACATTAGATACAGGTACAAATACCGCAAAAATTTAAGCATAGGTTTAACAGCTGAAAAAGATCCAGGAGAAGCCTTATTTGGCGAATCGCAACCTAATGGTTTCGACTTATATTCTTATCACTTTCAGCTAAGAGATATTGGTTTAGTTAAAAATGTAATTGTAGGCGATTATCAATTTCAAGCAGGACAAGGATTGACATTTTGGTCGGGATTTGGAACAAGAAAATCGCCATTTATGCCAACCCAAACCAAGCGCTACGAAAGAGGACTTGTGCCATACACCGCTAGCGAAGAAAACACCTTTTTAAGAGGAGGCGCTGTTGAAATTGGCGGCGATAAACTTTCAGCCTTAATTTTTTATTCTCAAAAACAAGTAGATGCCAATGCTACCATATCAACCGATTCTTTAGAAACAGAAGTTGGTTTCTCTTCATTACTTACTTCAGGCTTGCACCGAACTCCTAAAGAAATAGCCAGCAAAGATTTGATAAGTGAAAATGTAATTGGAGGAAGAATTAAAGGAGTTATTGGTAAATTAAAACTTGGCGCAACAGCAGCCAAAACAGAATATGGCGGCAATTATTCTCCTAACTTTCAGTTGTATCAAAGCTTACAAAACAACACAAATGAGTGGTTAAACTTAGGAGCCGATTTTGATTTGGTGATGAACAATACCAATTTGTACGGCGAAGTATCACGCTCAAACAATGGTTCAATAGCCTACATTACAGGTTTTTCAGGTTACTTAAATGAAAGGTTTACGGTAAATGTTTTGTACCGAGACTACCCAGTAGATTTTCAAAGTAGAACAAGCAACGCTTTTGGTGAAAAGTCGAGTAACTTTAACGAAAAAGGCCTGTACACAGCCATTGATTTTAAACCTGTAAAAAATATTTCAATGGGAGCTTATTACGATTCGTACCGTTTCCCTTGGATTTCTTACCAAAAAGATGCTCCATCTACCGGAGTTGAGTTTGGAAGCAATTTAATTTATCGGTTTAACCGAAAAAACAGTTTGACTTTGATGTACAGAACTGAAAGCGACCAACAAAACTTTTCAACCGAAACTTTAACCCAATTGGCGGAAGAAACTTTAAGTCAATACAGAGCACAGTTTGATTATACAATTACCAAAAAACTAAGAATGAGAACTCGCTTTGAATTGAGAAAATTTGAGCAAAACCAAGAAATGTTTAATGGATTTATGTTTTACCAAGATGTTTATTTTGATTACTCTGAAAAGCTTGAATTTAAAACCCGAGTTGCTCTTTTTGAAACCGATAATTACAATACTAGAATTTATGCTTATGAAAACGACATGCGCTACCAATTTACGGTTCCTGCTTATTCGGGCCAAGGCATGAGGACCTACATTTTAATGAATTATAAGGTTTTCGAGAAAATTCAGCTTTCGCTTAGGTATGCCCAAACCTATTATTCAACCCCAAGAACTTTTGGCTCTGGAGCTGATTCTTTTACAGGAAACCTTAGAAGTGAAGTAAAAGCGCAATTGATTGCTAAATTTTAGGTTAGTGATAACACTCATTTTTATTAACAATATGGTAGATTTACTTTGCATCTTGAAAAAAAGTACTAAAAACAGAGTAATTGTACAAAGTACACTTAGTATATTTGAATAAATTTTTAAATTGACATAATGAAGAAAATTGCAATTAATGGTTTTGGAAGAATAGGTAGACTAGCTTTCAGACAATTGATAAAAAATGACAATGTTGAAGTTGCTGCAATCAACGATTTAACAGATGCAGCTACACTTGCCCACCTTTTTAAATACGACTCGAACCACGGAAAATTTGATGGTACAGTTGAAGTAAAAGACAACCACTTAGTTGTTGATGGAAAAGCGGTAAGAATCTACTCAATCATGGATCCTGCTCAATTGCCTTGGGGCGAATTAGGAATCGATATGGTTTTAGAATGTACAGGAAGATTTGTTTCTGAAGAAGGTGCTTCTAAACACTTAACAGCTGGTGCTAAAAAAGTACAAATTTCTGCTCCTGCCAAAGGAAATATTCCAACAGTAGTTATGGGGGTAAACGAAGAAACTTTAACAGATGATGTAAAGATTTTTTCTAATGCTTCATGCACAACCAACTGTTTGGCGCCAATGGTTAAAGTATTAAACGACGGTATTGGCATTGTTAAAGGCCATATTACTACTGTGCATGCTTATACAATGGACCAAAACATGCAAGATGCTCCTCACAAAGACTTAAGAAGAGCTAGAGCAGGTGCTTATTCAATTATTCCAACCTCTACCGGAGCTGCAAAAGCAGTAGGAAAAGTAATTCCTGAATTAAACGGTAAATTAGATGGCAACGCTGTTAGGGTTCCTATTCCAGATGGTTCTTTAACTGATTTTACAGTTGTTTTAAAAAGAGAAACTACTATTGAAGAAGTAAATGGTTTGATGAAAAAAGCTGCCGATTCTTACTTAAAAGGAATTATGGAGTACAACACAGATCCTATTGTTTCTATTGATATTGTTGGAAATAACCACTCTTGTATTTTCGATTCTGAATTAACTATGGTTAACGGAGATTTAATTAAAGTTGTTGGTTGGTACGACAACGAAATGGGTTATGCTAGCCGTTTGGTTGACATGACTTTAAAATTTGCTTAAACATATTTATTTGACATAGCGTTTAATGCCCGTTGCACAAAAATGTAGCGGGCATTTTTGTTTATTCGTTTTACTATTACTTTCGTAAATATGAAATGGTTTTTGGCTTTTTTTATTTTTCCCTTGTTAGGATTTTCTACCCAAGTAAGCCAAACTATTTATTTAAACCAAGGAACGTTAGTATTTGATAACCAACCTTGTCCGGTGTATCAATTTAACTTCTCTACTACTTTTGATACCGCCGAAGCCATCATCAAAATAAATACTAGAGATACTTTAAACCTAATTGTAAAAAACAACCTTGCTGAAGCTCATACCATTGCATTTGAAAACTATAGAGAAATAACCATCGCGCCAAGCTCCGAAGAAATTATTACCCTTTTTGCCAACCAAAAAAAATCGATCGCATTTTACGATATAGAAAAGAAATTTAGGTACGTTGGTATTTCATCTGCCATAATTTTTGAAACCCCAAATTGCGCTGCTTTTTTGTGGAGTTTAAGAGAATTCGATAACCTTTTAAACCAAGAAGTTTTAAAGGGAAATAACGTAGATTTCAGCAACTATATTCCCAATGTTTTTACCATCAATTCTATAACCCACGAAGCTTTAATGTCTAACAGCATGGCTGAGGTAAAAGGCCAAGTGGGAGATTCTATTAGAATACACATTTTAAATTCGGGATTGATGATTCATGCTATGCATTTTCATGGATATCATGTTATAATCGAATCATCAAACAAACAAAACGAAATGATAGGTTGGGATAAGGACAGTTTTCCTGTAGATCCAAAAGAGTTGGTTACGGTAGTTTTAATTCCGCACCAACCAGGCATGTATCCCGTTCACGACCATAATCTTAAAGCGGTAACTATTGGAGGAAATTATCCAGGTGGAATGATTGCCATGTTAAAAATTGCACCATGAAAAGGTTTCTATTTTCTATAGCGTTTTTAATGATTTTACTTTCGGCCCAAGCCCAAAAAGTTACTTACCAAATGCTAATGCGGATGGATGGCTCTCATAAACTGTACACAGGAGAAATTACCAATACTTGGGGCTTCAGTTTTTTAAATTCTGAAGGAAGCAAAGGGCGCCCAGGAATTCCCGCTCCTACCCTAACTGCAACCGAAGGAGATACTGTAGTGGTAACTGTTTATAATCCTAGCGATGAAGGTCATACAATACATTGGCACGGATTAGATGTTGACCAGGCCAATGATGGAGTGCCTCATACCTCTCAATTTGTTTTGCATGGCGATACTTTTGTGTACACTTTTGTTGCACCACATGCAGGTAATTACATTTACCATTGCCATGTAACCACAACGCTACATTTAATGATGGGCATGTATGGTAGCTTTATAGTTTACCCAAAATCTAATAAAAAGATGCTTTTTGAGGGAGGACCTTCATTCGAAAATGAATACACTTTTTTAGGCTCTGAACTCAATAAAAATTGGACAGACGACTACATGAGCGGCGGCGCCTTAAACGAGTTTTATCCTACCCATTTTATGCTTTCGGGAAAAGAGAAAACTCAACTATTTGAAGATTCTACATCGATAATTAATCTACAAAAAGGAAAAAACACATTACTTAGATTGCTCAACATTGGGTTTTCTATTGATAAATATACTTTTCCTGAAGATGTTATTGCTTTAGTTTACTCCTCAGACGGAAGAGCATTAAAGAGTCCGTTTTTGGCCAAAACACTTGAACTTTATCCCGGCGAACGGTATGGGGTAATTTTAAACTCTAACAATAATATTACAAATCAATACATTACGGTAGATTACCTCAACATGTATGAAAAACAACAAGAGTCGAGGAATTACATTGGTATCAATACCACAAATTTTCCTACAAGTTTATTTGAGGTAAATACTTCTACAGAAAACTTTTTTCCGAATCCAACTTCGGGAAACATCTATTTTGAAAACATTCAACAAAGCATCAAAATATTTGATCTTACAGGTAAGTTGTTACTTGAGGCAAAGCAATCAAACTTTGTATCATTAAAAAACTTACCAAATGGAGTTTACCTAGTTGAATTTGAAGATGGAAAAGAAATTTTGAGAAAAAAGGTGGTTAAATTTTAACTTTTACAAACTTGGCTGTATCTAATTCCTTTTCTCCATCCCATCTGTAAGCCGTTAAAAATCCCGCTTTAACCACGCAAAAATCTACACAACAAATATTCTTTTTAAACAAAAAAGGCTCTGTTTCACGCAAGCAGTAATGCCCTAAAAACAGAGGTGGATCGGTTTCAGGATAATCGATGTAGCCATTGTTAAAGCCTTCGGGAATTTCAACATCGGGTATTTTATCGGCTTCGCGCATGGCCAAATCTCTAAAAGTTTTGCCTTGAGGACTTTCCCACCATTTTATGCGCAACTGTTTTCTTTCGTTTCCATCACTGTCAAAAAACGTGAATCCTTTGGGCAAGGGCACTTCTACCCCTTTTAAAATAGACTCAATGGCTTCGTGCTCTTTGGTGCCTTTTTCCATAGATTTATGCAAAAGCTCGTCGCTTAATTTGTTTTTTGGGTATTGCTCTTTAAAAAAAGAAATATGCTTTTTGTCCCAAGTTGCATGAATCACCCTAAGGCCATCGAGCTCTAAAAACAAGGGCAAGGTTTTAAACCAATCTAAATACTTCTGCAATTTTTTTTGGCTATCTTCA
>Ga0206131_10000300_pt1 | contig 71990 bp, 64 predicted proteins | sample Helgoland_Spring_FD_148636 | JGI IMG/M metagenome (GOLD analysis project Ga0206131, IMG submission 148636) | Pelagic subsurface seawater microbial communities from Kabeltonne, Helgoland, North Sea - Helgoland_Spring_Bloom_20160517_1 | ecosystem: Environmental > Aquatic > Marine > Epipelagic ... | reverse complement strand
GTCGTTGTCCCGAATCATGAAATATATATTCGTATTCAGAATTATATTCTTTCCATTTATTTATTATTTGTTGAAATTCTGGTTCAATATTAATATGTTCCCAAGTTTGAAATATTTTTTTTGGAATTATTATTTCATCTTTTAATTTAATATCATCAAAAAAAGTATGTAAATTATAAAACATATTACATTTATCTAAAATTTTATCACTATTATATGTATTAATATACATATTTTGTTTTTCAAATATTTTTTTTAATAAGTTTATATCTTGTTCTATATTACCCGTAAGCTTAATAATATTATCAAAATAATTATCTATTTTTTTACATCCATAATAAATAGGAATTATATTACTTAACAATGGATTTACAATTTTTTCAGAAAAATAATTGTTTGATACCATATTTTCAATACATATATGAAATTTATAATCGACAAATGGGTCTGTACCACATGGATTTAGTTTTGTATTTGGTAAATGATATTTAAGACGAGGGTCATTCATTTTATTTTTATATGTTTCTACTCCATATCCATATATGTCTATTGGTAAATCTGTTTTTAATATAGCTTCTACCAATTTATGTCTATATTTATGACCAGATGTACATTGTTTTTTAGAGATAACTATTGAACAAAATTTAGTTTTTGGAATATTATGGTATCTAGTTTTATTATGAAACATAAATGTTTGTCCTTCAATAAATGGTTCAGGTAAATTATTTTTATCTCCAATAAAATATTTTTGCATATTTTTTTTAGCATATTCTATAACTTGTGAACGCAAAGGTTCTTCAGGTAAAGTTGGTTCATGTGATATTCCAACTACTTTATTTTTATTTATATTTAATTTTGGCATTCCAACATTAATAATTATACAATGGGTGTAATTATCTTTTTTCGTCAATATAACAGGTTTATTATACATATAAAATAATTTATCAGTTTCCATCCAATCCTCCATATTATTTGAAGAAAAACGATCGCTTAAAATTCTAAGATAAATTGTTGATTGGATATTATTTGAATCACCTTGTTTTACTAAAAAATGTCTATTTTTATCTGGGGTAAAGTCTTTATAAATTTCCTGAAATTTTTTATTTATATTATTTATATTAATATTTGAGTTTTCTGGGAGAGAAATAAAATTTCTACAATCTGGAAAGCAATGTGGAAATTGTTCATTAATTAAAAAAGTATTATAGTTATGACTACTAAAAAAATTTACAATTTTCATATAATCTTCTTTTTCAATATGATTTTCCCATACAATTATAGGGTTGTATTTATTTATAATATTGATTGACCCTTGCAATACTTTATATTCAAACCCCTCAACATCTAAATGTATAAAACCAATATTCTCTAAATTTAAATTATCTAAATTAGTAGCTTGAAATGACCCCCTTCCTGTATTAGTATTACAAGATATATGTGTATCATCATTTTCATTATAATATATTGTTTCAGATTTATCAGAAATAGCTCTTGTTATTGTTACTATGTTATCTAATTTATTATGTTTTGCCATTTTATCAATAAAATCTGTATTTTCTTTTGATGGATCTATGGCATAAATAATACCATTTGACTTTAATGCCCATGGTACAGAATTATCACCGATATACGCGCCTAAGTCTATAATATTTTTATCTTTAAAATATGGAAAAATGTGGGTAATTAACTTTCTAAACATAATTTCAGTATTACCACGATCCATATAATTTTGATAAATAGATTTATAATCTTTAATATTATCTAATAATGAAATATTAACTTCATCATGTTCAAAATTGTAAGATTGTTTAATATTATTTAAATAATATTCAAATTTATCAACATATTTATTTCTCTCTTCTTCAATAGCTTTAAAATCTATTTCTCCATCGATATTTATTTGTTCATCAGACGCAATGTCAAATTCCAACGCATTTTCTATTTGTAAATATTTATTAGACGTATTCACCATAATTGGTTTACAAAGTGTAGATAATGCTAATTGTAATGAACCACTACAACTAATCCCATTATTATGATCTTCATTACTATTATAATTTATTAATATATATGAACTTTGTTTTAATATTTTAATCATTTCTTGTGTCTCTATATCTTCTATAAAATTTATATTAAATTTTGAAGTATCTACTCCTGAAATATTTGTATTACATATTTTTCTAACAAATATATTCAAAATAATTTTATTTTTTGACTCTAATCTATTTATAATATCGATGTTATGATTAGTATGAATGTTCCCTCCTCCAATAACACAAACAGTAGTATTTTGTTTTTTTTCTTTATAATTTATTAAAGGATAACACGGATAACTATATTCTAATGGACTATCTTTAAAATTAGCCACATTTAAATAATGTTTAAAATTTGGCGAGCGTATTTTATAATAATGATTTAAACAAACAACATTATTGTCAATCCATTCAGTTTTAAATAGAGGATCGTCGTCTGTTGTTACAAAGAAAGTTGAATAATTATTTGTATTTCCTTCAAATTTTTTGAAATCTATTACATTAAAATTATTAAATTTCTCTCTATAAAAATCAATCCATCCCAAATCATTCTGCGTATTTGTAAATATATCTACTAGAATTTCATTATTCTTGGCATAATTTAAAATAAACCCAAACATTTCATAATGAAAAGGGAAGCTATTAAATATACCAATTTTATGATTTTTTATATCCAATCCTAACATATTTATCCACTGTTTCGCTCTATTTGTCCAAGAACATGTTAGAGCATATTCTTTTCCATTTTTAATTAGTTCTGTTTTATTTTCTTCACTCAAATTCATTAATGTTTCGATTTCGTTTCCTGATTTAACTTGTATTCCATAATTACCAATTGTATCTACCAATCCTGCTAATGGATAATATAAACATATTGCTCCACTCATCAACATCTCCATTGCAGTAATACAACTTGTTTCTGGAAAAGTATTTGTATATAACCAATACTCAGAAATACTCATTAAATCATATAATTCCGTTGCGTTTAGTTTCCCCTTATATGTAATACTGTCATAACCATTGATTATATCTAGCATTTTTTGTTCTGCTGGGTCTTTGGGAAATTTACCATAAGAACATATATGTAGGGTTGCGTCAGGAATTTTCTCTATAATTTCACCCCATAAGTTCAGTACTATGTGGAGTCCTCTTTCTGTTCTAGATGACCAAATAAACTTGTTTCTTATTTTTTGGATTGATTCACAATCGATTTCTTTGGTATTCGGAAATTGTGAAATATCAATCCCATTGTTAATAACCTTTATTTTATCATAATGTATATTTGGATAAATATTCAATATATTTGATTTATGCCATGGTGTTAGCGTGACAACTTTGTCAATACTGGTATTATACATATCTAATACATAATTTGCATTATTATCAGGGCTCAATATGTGAGTATCGTGTAGTGATAAAATCAGTTGAAAACATTTAAGATTGTTAAATTCGGTTAAAAAATTAATATTCCTAGAAACAATGATTGTATGAAATTCTGTACTGTCTAATATAGGTTGCAAATTGCTTTGATGAATATATGTTCGGTTAGCAAAGGTCCCTTCCTCAACATCACCGCTAATAATTATTTCATACTCTTTTGGAAACTCGCGCGATAAATACGCAACAGCCTTTTCCGAACCACCCAATGCTTTCGCTTCAAGGTGCGATTCATTCCATAAATGGGTCATCCATCCAGTATAAATGAGTATTTTCTTCGAGGAAGAATATTTACTATTTTTATCAATATTTTTCTTTTGTAAAGAGGTAATGATATTTTCAAGCATGAAATACTTTTCCAACATCTGTTCTTTCATAATACTATTTACTATATTCCAAGCATGTTCCCTCTCTTTGAAAACAATTTGCGGATTCATTATGTAAGTAACAAAGTAATCTAAAAGTGATTTATTGTTACCATCTTCTTTGAAATGTTTCATATAAAATTTTAAATTGTAGATTGTGTTACCAGGACTCCGTATATTATTAAGCAGCATATATTTACACGCTTCATAAGCGGAATTATGTTCGTCGCAATAACACCCGGAAATGGAAGCATAATAATGAAAATCATGATATTTCGAATAATCCAAAAATATTTTGTCCTTGGCGTTTCCTATTTTCACATGTTTAAATTTATTGTATAACGATGAAACCATAAAATGTTGTCCTTTATTATAGAAATATTCCATGATTTTTACAATACCTTCCAATCTATTCTTATCGTAGGAATATGCCTTTGACCAACTGTCAATCGCATTTGAGTATTGTTTTAACGCGTTGTAACAATCCCCTGCTCTAACGCATGCACAATATTTGTATTGTGGCGAGTAGTTAAGCGTCAATGTTTTTTCGTACCATTCAATTGCCTTCTCCCATTTTCCAGCATCATTATAACTTTGTGCGCAATAATACGCATATCTATATTTTAACCACAGGTCGGTATTCTCTTCTTCAAATCCTTTTTCTAGCACAAGCGCATCATCAACATATTTATTAGGATTTTTACTTCGGTCACCGAGGCGTCGCGATTGAATATTATAATTTCCTAACAAATCATCTTGAGACTTTATTGGGTCAATATTATACAATAACTCATGCAATACACCAACATATTTCCATCTCATTCTATTTGAAATCAATATGTTTCTGTGATATGATACGGGGTTTTCAAATTGTAAACTATATGAATCTTTGTCAAGGATTGATGGTAATTTTATATTTCCATGAATCAAATCGTCAGCATCAAAAATGAAGAGGTAATCCGATTTACCATACGCATGTTCCAATGCTTTGGTTCGATTATGTCCAAAATCTTTCCATTTATCGTGAAATATTTCCCCAGATATCCCTCTCTCTTTAAAAAAATCTTGAATAATATTCACCGTATAGTCCGTAGAGCCAGTATCGGATATTACCCAATAGTCGATATTCATATGTTCTAATATGTTATTCAGTGTATTGGATATTATATGAGATTCGTTTTTAACGATCATGTTTAAACATATTGTTTTGCGACGAACAATATCTACCATTATATAATTATTGTACAATAGTTGTTTAAATAATTATATCGATGTATTAATTTTCAGAAATCCCATTTCTGAAATGGGATTTCTGAAAATGGTATATGTGTTCATGGAATAATGTTTACAGAATCACACACCCTAACCAAGTTTTGTAATTTTGCTATATTTTCAATTGTTATTATTTGGCAACTTATCTATAACTACATCAATTGAAATTCTTTTTTTCTCAAACTTTTGAATTTCGGTATCAAATCGGATGTCCCAATCTCTATAAAAAGTTTCATTAAGTTATTATATATTTTAGATATTTATCATAATCTTTTTTATAATCATATGAATTCATCAATTCGACAGTGTTGATATCGCCGATTATTTCATTTTTAAAATTATATATATGAATTATTCCTCTGTATCCCTTTGTAAAATTATAGATAGAAAAGTCGAACTGGTAATGTTGAAATAGAAAATATATAAACTTCCAAACATCACCGGTCCATGGTTCGCCATACTTTAATATCCCATTGTTATAATAATGTTTTAGTGGTATCTTATACTGTTCGCGTTCGTTCATCGGTAGAACATCATCTATTAGAATAGATCCAGTCTGAGTTAAACATTTAATGGCATTAAAAAAATCGTTATGTACATATTCCAATTGGTGCATACCGTCTATAAAAATAATGTCAAATATTTTATTATTTTCTTTGAAGAAATCGTCTGAGTTTTTCAAGACAATGTCACCTCCTTTATAAATAGGATCTGGGTCCACTCCCAATTTATTATCAACGGAAATTTCTTTAAATGTAAATCCATTTTCAACCCCAATTTCCAAATAAGAAGTATGGCTTCGTTCCCTTATGACACAATTTAATACATCACATCTCCTCTTTAAAATTGTATTGTCGTCAACTATTTTATTTAATACTTTAATATTGTTTACTTTTTGTTTCAACTCTGATGATGTTTTATCCAAGTGTGAAATATTATCAGTGGTATCATTTATACTAGACAACTCCTTCAAAACAAAGTGTTGACAATTATCATTAGCATATACCATTTTGAAATAATTCACCAACTCATCGACGGTACAGTTGGTAAAAGAATAACATTTCATCCTGTCAAAGCCAAGTGATTCTAAATTAATATGTAAATCTTCATGCGACATCCGATTGCTTAAAAATATAAAATCATTTCTGTCGTTTTTATATAGTTCGACCAATTTCTTTTCAGTTATGGCGTCATTAATAATACAATATTGTGTATCATAATTGAAATTAATTCTCTGGTTCATTTTTTTATGTTGATATTTCTCCCCTCTCTTCCAAATTGGGGAGTGTTTAACAATATACTTTTCATCTTCATATGCATTCAAATCTCTCATTTTATCATTAACACCGTATTTTTGATAAAACATAGGACTAATATACTTGGGACCAAGACGATTAATTTCACTGTTTCGAATATTAGAGAAATTATTCCCTCCATCATTCATGTATTGGATGTATTGAGCTTTGTTGTTTTTAACAACCTTATATTTACTACAGCAGGTTCTAAGAATAATTTCATAATCATCACAAATAGGAAGAAATTCTGAGTAACTTTCTAGTTCCATCAATGTGGTTCGCTTCCAAATTCGAGGATGATTTGGTAGACAAACTAAATGACTAAGGGTGATATTATTAATATTTGGCGTATTGTAAACATAAACCCATTTACCTTTAATTTTTTCCATGTAATATCCACCATATCCCTTGCAGATAAAATCGCCATAATTAAAGTTGGTCCCATCGCGATGTAAATGAATGGTATCTCCGTAAACAAAACCAATCTCTTCATCTGAATTAAATATATTATATGCGTCTTGAAGACAATCGGGTAATATTTCGTCATCGTGGTCCATTTCAAGAATATATTTACCGCGACAGAGAGAAATTGCTTCGTTCTTTACATTTCCAATATTTCCACTATTCTTATCTCTCTTATATAATCTCACGCGATTATCAGAAGCCAGTATAGTTTTGAGAAATACGAAATGCGCATCCTCAGGAGTATCATCCATAATAACCCACTCCCAGTCAATGAGAGATTGTTTTTTGATTGATTCAAATGCGGTGTTTATATAATTGTAACTTTTAAAACATGTTGTGAAAATGGAGAAGATTGGTCGTGTGTTTTCTCTGCTATTAATAACAGTCGATGTATAACAGTAATTTACATTATGATTAAATTCTGCAATGTTCGATATATCGTTTTTATGAAACCATCTCCGTGAAAACCTTTCTGGTATTTTGTCAGCAATAGAATTATAATATTCATCATAGGAGTCACCATAGGTTACTAATAAATGATAATTTGGGTTAAATAATTTATTTAAATCATCGATACTGGAGGTGATATGAATTGTACACATTAACGAATCCTTGTTGCTTTCTATAAAGCTGTCAATCTCAGAATACTTATTGTAACGAAATAATATAACATATGGATACTTAGACATTTGTTATATTATTAAATGATATTTTCTAAGTTAATATAATATTATTTATTGTATTGTGAAATATCACTATTAATGGTCTCGCAGACATTACAAATGTTGTCAATAATAAAAATCTAACATAATTATATCATGTCATTTACTAGATTTAACTATGACCCATGTCGCACAAAGAAACTTTTAGAAGAATCTACTGGACCAGGGCGATACATGCTTAACAGGCCTGGTTGGGGAAATAAACCATGTTTCTTTGATGACCCTCAAATCCGAATGCAGGGATGGGGTACTAATTTACGCAATGTCCCTGGTGGTGCGCCTATTGACATTAACAGTGATCTTTTAGGCATTACAAGACCGCTCTCTAAAGATTGTGCTCAAAAGAAATTCCCATTCTCTGGTACAGTAGTTTCTACTAAAAAGGAATATCCAGTTTGTGGACAAGAAATGACTTCTCAGTCTAGGGTAACGCATCCTGCATTTTTGTACAGAGATTTAGAACAATCCAACAGATACCCACTTTTTTTGGATCCGCAAGAAAACGTGTGTATGCCATTCCAAAATAATCTTAATACTCAGTTATTAGAGCGTGATAATTTTACTCCAAAAATTCCTTGTCCCATGAATAATTAGATATATTTTTCTGTTTTAATTTAATAAGAAAATATGTTGCATTATATATAAATGGCTGAAATAGCAATACCAATAGTAGCTTTAGGTGCAATGTGGCTAATAAGCAATGATAAAAAAAAAAGTCATCCTCAAGAAGGGTTTGACAATGTATCTGCTCCTCAACAGCGTGAATTAATTGCAGGACACGCAAAATCTCACTTGCCAGTAAACCCTCCTGTAAATTATCCAAAACCAACTTATGCGGAACTAACTAATAATACCAAATATTATCCTGCTCCAAATGCAGCAACTGACAGATATTTTCAACAAGACATATATGAGAAGAAAATTACAGACGGTGGTGACCCCACTAATGCGGCACATTTTCAGTCACTCACGGGAAGTGATGTGCAAAAATGTGATATAAAACATAATAATATGGTGCCTTTTTTTGGGTCCAAAGTTACGCAGAGGACCACCGGATTTAATGGAAACGAAGGTCTTTTGGACCAAATGCAGGGAAGGGGGTCACAACAAAAGCGAAAAAAAGCACAGGCTCCGCTATTTAAACCACAAAAGAATATGAATTGGGCACACGGAACACCTAGTACAAGTGATTTTGTGCAATCTCGAATGAACCCTTCACGAAATATATCAAACAATAAACCTTGGGAAGAAATAAGAGTTGGTCCAGGTTTAAACAAAGGATTTTCAAGTGAAGGTTCAAATGGATTCAATGCTGGTATGGAAGCAAGACAGGAGTGGTTGCCAAAAACAGTTGATGAGTTGAGAACGAAAACAAATCCAAAGGTAACTTTTGGTTTAGCAAATCACGAAGGTCCTGCCCAAGGAATGTTTGTAAGGGGTCATGAAGGTCGTGTAGAAAAGAATAGACCAGATACATTCTATTTAAACTCACCGGATAGATGGTTTACAACAACAGGACAAGAAAAAGCACAAACAAACCGTTCTGCGCAAGTGATGCAGCCAATTAAAAGTAATGTGGGTCGTGAATATTTTGGCAATGGTAACGGAAATCAAGATGGTGGTAGTTTGGCAGGTCCGGCAGAGCAGAACTTTAGAAAATCAAGGCGTCCGGTTCTTGCACCTTTTGAAAAATATAAAGGTCCCGCTTATAATAGTACTTATAAAGCAGGTGGAGATTCAACAAAGGATGATTATGGTAAGAACGGGTATCAATCTCTGCCTAATTCAAGAACCACTACCAGACAAGCTGATGGATTTGGAGTGGTTGGTGGATGGATGCGAGCTATCACCGCTCCCATATTGGATGTATTACGACCATCTAGAAAAGAAAATGTCGTTGGTAATATCCGTCCGCACGGTAACGCTGGTGGGTCGTATGGGGTTAGTGAAGCCAGGGTTTGGAATCCAGCTGACCGCACTAAAACCACTATTAAGGAACAAACAATTGATAATATTAGACCAAATGGAAATCCAGGTGGTACTTATGGTGTAAGTGAAGGTGGTTACTTATCTGCGGAATATCAACCGGTAACCAATCAGCGCGATACTACCAGTTGTTCCTACACGGGTGATGCGGGAGCAACGCCTTGGTCTACCGCTGGACCGGTGTATAATGCCGCATATAACGCTAATTTAAATCCTAATAAAGAAGTTTTGGAAGCGGCTCAGGGTGCTTACGAAAAAACAGGGGGAATGTCATTGTTTAATGATACGCAAAATGTTTCAACTGGGAAAATTGGAAGCATACAACCGGACCAACTTATTCCGAACATGCCAAAGCAAACAGGTAACATTTCAACCCACGGTACAATGTCTGGTAGAAATGTGAGGGAATATTCTCAAGACGGTGAAAGAAACAATCCTTCAAATCTTACAGCTTTTAATAATAATCCTTACACGCAATCGTTGTACAGTGTTGCATAATTTTGATATAACTTTAATACAAAAGTTATATTAAACATATTTATTACATTATTAGTAATGAAAGAATTGGACATACATACAGAAATAAAGCATAAATTAAAAGCATTTATTGAGGAAAAAAAAATACCGCATATAATATTTTATGGACCGTCTGGATGTGGTAAAAGATATATACTGCGTTATTTTATTACTAATATTTATAAAACTGTCGACAATATTAAGCGGTATGTGATGTATATTAATTGTGCTCATAGTAAAGGCATTCGTTTTATTAGAGATGAACTTAAATTTTTTGCGAAAACAAATATACATCTGCAACAGGGTAATATTTTTAAAAGCATAGTTTTATTTAATGCGGATAAATTAACAACGGATGCGCAGTCTGCTTTGAGAAGATGTATTGAACAATTTAGTCGCACAACTCGTTTTTTCATAGTAATTGAAAATCAAAATAAATTATTAAAGCCTATTTTGTCGAGATTTTGCAATATATTTATTCGTTTGCCTATTATTGATGGGAAAGAGACTAGTCTGCATTTATATAAAAAAAAGTTTATACAACAAAAATATAAAACTTTAAAAACCAAACGACATGGTTGGTTAATTAACCAACTTGATAAAAAAGCAAATTATTCAACAATGGATAAATGTATGTGTTTTTCTAGTAAATTATACGAAAGAGCATATTCTGCTTTAGATATAATAAAAATTATTTACAATAGTTCAAAAATTGAAAATAAGCGCAAATATGCAATATTGATTTATTTTGATAAAGTTCGCAAAGAGTTTAGAAATGAAATCTTATTAATTTCATTTATGATAAATGTTGTGTTTATGCGTCCGGAACTATGTTTAGAAAATATAAAAGAAATGTAAATGGATGATTATAATACCTCGGTATTGAGTGAGGCAAAGAATGAGTATTCTGCTAATCTCGTTAATATTTTAACGCCATTATTAATTCAAGGATTGCAATCTATATTTAAAGAAGCTTGTAATTTATGCAGAGATAACGACGAGTATGATAAATATTTAATGACCTTTCAAAATTTCTTAACTAGAGTTCCGAAATGGAATCAAGAATTGATTGATAATGAAACGAAACGAATAATTCAACAGTCAAAGTGTAATTATTTAGAAGATTTATTAACATGTGTTCATATAACTCAATTGAAAATATTAACCAGTATACGTGTAGCTTCAAAACAAAAAAAAGTAGACATTGATATTCCGAAATTATCCGATTTTATTCATAAGGTTTATATAAAATGTGCGCGAAAATGTTACAGTAACGTATATTTATTTGAAACAAATATCTCACCGTTGACACAACAAAAAAATGTGCGAGAATGTGAAACAATTTGCAAAGAGTGCGTTTTGAATACTGTGAGAGAGAGTATGCCAGTTGAAAAAATATTGCGTGCTTACATGGATGAAACAACCGAGGAAGAAATAATGGAAGAAGAATTTACAGAACCATTAAATGAAATTGAGGGTTCGTCAAATAATTTACAGGAGACTATTTCTGCGGAGGTTAAAGAAGAGATTAAGAAGGTAACCGATGCTATTAAATCTGTGGATGATAAACCAAATGGTGGAAAACTCACCTTGGAAATAGAGGAAACCATTAAAGATTTAGACAATAAACTTGAAAAGGAATCCCTGGATATTACTACAATACCATTGGTTAAAATATCAACTGATACTATGGTAGAACCTGCGTCGCATCCAGTGGTGGACCATGAGTTGTCTCCAGTGACGGACCCTCCAATATTTAAATCAGCCAATATATCATTTAACGATGTTGATAGTGTGATAAACTATGATGTAAAAGGGTCTCCTTTAAGCAATCCTCCTGCCCAAAATATCGATGCTCCAAAAACCATTGACAGATTGGAAAAAATAAGCCAAGTTCGCAACGACCAACGAAAATTGGATGAAGAGGAAGATGATGACGAAGATAAGCTTACTATTTTTAGCGAGGCGCCTTCTTTGAAACTGGACGCATTGGATGTGCAAATTTTAGACGATTCTCTATCATTAAAAAAACCACCGATTTTAACGGGTATTGAAACATTATAATGCGGTAAAATATTAATATGATTATTTTGACTTATATTAATGAATTCATATACATTTTTGGAAGCTTTAGTAATCGCAGGATTATATCTACTTATTAGATTTTTAGAAATGAGATTTATTCTTAAAGAAAACAAGCCACTTAAAATTTTAATGCGTGAAACAGTCATGGTATACTTAAGTGTATTGGGCGGAGGGTTTATTATAGAGCAATTGGAACCATTAAAGGCGACAATGTCTGCTCCTTCTGTTTTTACAACGCCTCCGGATTTTTAATATGATATTGTAGAACATTTCTCCAGACAGTCGTACGATGACCATAGTGTCATAATTGATATGAATTAACTTATTCATATCAACTTCCAAATTAATTAATTTCTGTTAAATCAGGCATTTTATCCACATCGACTATTTTAGATTTTTTATTTATTTTTTTTCGCGGAACGATATATCTATTAAAGAATGGTCCATCTAATTGAGACTGTGGTGTATGTTTATGGACAGTCCTTGCTATCATTTTATACAACTTAAAATCTGGATATCTTTCGTCGCCATTTTTCTTATATAATATATTTCGTCCTTTGTCATCTTTGGTCCATTCTGCTATCAGATTAGCAATGATGTCCATTTGGTCGACATTGTTCGGGTCTTCAACGAAATAATCAAATAATGAACAAGCTAATCTGCATAAATCAAAACTCTTATTTGGTTCTAATCTTGGTTTTCTTGAATTAAAATATGGTTCACAGTTGTATTGAGTTGCTGCATCACCGTTTGAATGATAACTGTCGCTGCATATATTTTGGCCTTTGTATTTATAGATTGCTCGTCCAAAATCAATAATCTTGAAGATTTTTCCAAATGTGGGTACTTTGTAATATTTTTGGTTGTATCTATAATATAAATATTGCTTATCTGTTTTTTGAAACATTATGTTATTTGTATGCAAATCATTGTGTGTAAAATTAAATACCTTTTGATATATGGTTAACATAATAACAATTTGAAAAAGACATGCCCTCCATTCATCACTGTCCATTTCATTATCTTCATTTAATAATGAATCTAATGTATCATCTAAACATTCCAAACATATTATTTGCGTAGGAAAATCATACAAAACGCCATTTACTTCTATATCTGATCCGAGACTAGATGATTCTTGAGAGTCGTCGCTGTTTTCTTCATCGTCAGATATACTAATTTGTTCAGAGCAGTTAGAAGTAGAATTTGACGAGCGAGATGAACAGGTCGAATCGGTTTTTCTAGATTGATTTTTGGGCAAATCAAATTCAAAAACTAAATCCGGTAAAATAGAAGAATTATTGCTGGAGATATCGGATAAATAAAATACATTTTGAAAATCATCATTTGTAACAGAGTCTATATTTTTAGCACTTAAATTTTTTCCTATTTGTATTTTTTTCTTGTAATTTCGCGTATCGATATCTGTCAGTATTCCTATATCAATATTATCAATTTTGAATTTGTCTTCTCTGTTTTTATGAAAAAAAGTGGAATCATGTAAATAATCAATTTCATCGACTACATTGTATATAAATTCTTTTTGAATACCTAAGAACGACCCAAAAAAATCCAGCCCGTGTGGAAAATAACAATTGTGATGCATTTGACTTGTTAAATAAGAGAAAAAACTATCAACATAAGCAGCATTGTTTGGGTCCAATACTTTTGCATGACAAATATTCTCATTAAGTTCTGGTAGTGCGTTGCGCTCAGTATCTCCTAAATCATTATATTTCCCAACCATATATTTAATGGGATCCAATAGTGGAGAAAATTTAAAAAAACATAATTTATTTTCTGATTTCTCTCCAGATTTTATGGTACAATTAAATTTATTATGTGTATTTGTTTTTGTAGCATTCGTAATATGATATGCGTGATTAAGATTAAGATTTCTATAGTTTGTTTCCTTTAATGAAAAAAAATGTTTATAAATCGGAATGTAATTTTGAACATTTTTGATGCCAATATTATCCAAGGATTTAAATAATCCAGCGTTGTCATTTTTGTTATAATATAAGTCAAACATTAGGTTTTATTTATAAAAATTATAACCGCTTTAAACTCATTTATTGCGTATATTAATTTTAATTTTAATATACGATAAAAACAATATGAATTTAGAATTGAAGAAATTTGACATGAAAAATATCACATTTGATGCGACTAAAGCTTCTGGTCCTGTTATTGTGTTGATTGGTCGGCGCGACACAGGTAAATCTTTCTTAGTTAAAGATTTATTATACCATCATCAAGATATTCCCATTGGTACAGTTATTTCAGGGACAGAAGCAGGTAACGGGTTTTATTCTAAAATGGTTCCTAAATTATTCATTCACGATGAATATAATACTGCTATTATTGAAAATATTTTAAAGCGACAAAAAATGGTAATAAAACAAATTAATAAAGAAAAGGAAGCATATGGTCGATGTAATATTGACGGTAGGGCGTTCTGTATTTTAGATGATTGTTTATATGATAACTCTTGGGCCCGAGATAAACTAATGCGTCTTTTATTTATGAATGGTAGACATTGGAAGATTATGGTTGTTATTACAATGCAATACCCTTTAGGAGTTCCTCCTAATTTGAGAACAAATATTGATTATACTTTTATTCTGCGCGAACCATACATAAATAATAGAAAACGAATATACGAAAACTATGCAGGAATGTTTCCAACATTCGAAAGCTTTGGTCAAGTCATGGACCAATGTACAGAAAATTTTGAATGTCTAGTAATAGCTAACAATGCTAAATCAAATAAATTAGATGACCAAATTTTCTGGTACAAAGCAGATGCGCACAGGGATTTTAAATTAGGGTCCAAGGAATTTTGGGAAATGTCAAAGGATATGGGTTCTGATGACGAAGAAGAAACCTTTGACCCGAAATCACAAAGAAAGGGTCCTAAAATTAATGTTAAGAAGAGTAAATGGTAGATATATTAAAATCTTTTTGGAGAGAAATGGTCAATTAAATACCATAACAGTTATCGTATAATTTTATAATTAATTTTATAAAATTATCATATATTTTTATTCTTAATCTTCCTTCTTCTCACTGACTTCCATTTCAACGACATTATTCTCCTTTTGTAGAGCCTCGTGTGCTTTGTCAGTTTCGCGCGTTCTAATATTATTCCCCTCAAACAATTCCTTTCTAATATCAGCAGATGATACTTCATCTTTCAACCCAGTTTCGGTAGTATTCATATTTGCAACACCTACTAGGTTACCATCAGCATCAATATTCTGTGTTAATTTATTACCACTCTCCTTCGCTATTTTAATATTCTCCTCAATGGCAGCGCGCTTCGCTTCATTAACTCGCTTTTCAAATGCTGTTTTGGCTTGTTTTTCATTTAGATTCTTTTCGCTCATCAATTGATTCAATTCGTCTTCCAAATATTCTACACGACCTGTCTTGTACGCTTCTGGATTCCAAGGCATCCACATTCCAACCGGACCTACATAAACATCATGGTTTGGGTCAACTTCTCTTAACATTCGACACCTCAACTCTGCTTCTTGTTGGGTAGGATATGATCCTCTGATTTTAATACCACGGGTACTAGTTTGAAAATCATAAGTAGCATTAAACTCTTGTGATAGGTCTTCTTCTTTAGCATCAACGAAATTTTTATAATCATCTTCAATCGTGGTTTGTGATATAGTATCTGTTTCGGATTTGGTATATTCTTGAAAATCAGACATGAGTTTATCGAAATCCAAATTATATTTAAAAGCCAAGAAGTTTAGAAATTGTGTAAATTTCTGTGTAGATTTAGTAAAATCCCAGTGTTTTAGGAATTCCTTAAAGAAAAATAATTCCTTCTTTTTAAGAATTTTTTCGGGTGAAACAAAACTCACACAAGTAAATTTTTGCCCTGCGATTGACTTATCTTCTTCTAATAAATCAACATATTTAGGATTTTTGGTGCCGTTTGGCAAATTTTGTTTTTCATAAGTATTTTTATCAGTCATTATAATTTAATTTACACTTTTTTATTTTAAGTATTTTTTATTTTACTATATATATTTTTTTTCTTGTTGGATTATATAAATGATCGGACAATTAGGACAAATCTTAGATATTGGCGAACTCGTCAGACGTGTTGTAAAATATGTTGTTGAAGGTATAATGGTAGCAATTGCGGCGTATGCAATTCCTAAGCGTTCCATGAATATTGATGAGGTTATGCTTATTGCATTGACTGCCGCTGCTACATTTAGTATTTTAGATACTTATGTTCCAAGTATGGCCGTTTCCGCGCGCTCGGGTGCTGGCTTTGGAATGGGGGCAAATCTGGTCGGATTCCCACGCTAAATTGTTATATAATTTCCTTTCCAAATAATTAATGTTTATAGACTTTAAACATTAATAAATATTGTCGTGATTTAGAATACAACATTATATAGTTGGTATAAATTCCCATTGTAATTCCTTGCAAATTTTTTTCCAAATGGCATCTTGTTCAATTCGTTTGACTGGGTCTTTTAACATTGGGAAAAAATCCAAAAAATGGTTCTCTCCTAATAGTTCACACATTTTATATAAAACATAATAATAATTTAGAAAATTTACCCTGTCATCCGGGCAATGTTTAGCATAAGGTTTTTGTATGTCCATAAAAAGACAACATAAGGTTTCTTCTAACTGTGGTCTCATAATAGGAGGTTTTATTCCTAATTTATCTTTAATGAAAGGAATATGTTCATAATATTTATTATACCCTAGTTTTTTTAAAATATCTTTAGCCTTTTTATTAGTCATTTGTTTTAGCGTGATTCGCTCTTTTTTTATTTGCAATCTTATATTTTTCAATACTTCATCTGGAATTTGTGTAGTCTCTTTGGCTTGAAATTGTGCCAATATTTCTCGGAAATGATTGATACGTTTATAAGCATAAAAACACACCTCTTTTGGCGGTTCTTTATAGGATGGTTTCTCGTGTTCAATAATAAAATTAATTTGGTAAGAACATTCTTTACAAATCATCACTCCCTCTGATTCGACAGGTATTAATTCTCCGTTACATTTCCCACATGTTTCATGTGGGTGAATGTAATCATTAATATTCAAGAATGACTCGTCGATATTATTAAGATATTTCTGAGTGTTGTTAATTTCCTGTTTTTTGTCTTCGGATTCTATTGTCTTGTTGAAAAACGAGAATAATACCTTTGTTTTGTTTTTGCTACCATCTGCCAAATCTTTCTTTTTTTCATAATAATCAAAAACATATTTTGAATTATCCAATAAATAATTTTTTTGTTTTTTTTTATATTTTGAAATTTTTTTGGAATGGTTTTTAATTTTATCTTTTAATTCTAGTGTTTCATCAATTGACAAGTCGTGACATTTTAATTTAGATTCAAATGATTGTTTTTCTTTTTTTAGTTCCGGTATTATGTATTTTTTTATATTTTCGAATTCCATCATTTTTTCCTGGTGTTTACTATCAACTGTGACATTTGATTTTTTTGAAACTAAAATTTTTTTATTTGCTTTAGGCTTAAAAGATGGCATTATATTATAATGATTAACTTTTTTTAATTATTTATTTTGCTAATGTTACAAATAGTTAAAATATAGTATTATCTTTCTCTCCAAGATTTAATGGATATTAGTAAAAATATCACAAATACTCTACAAATAGACTCTATTAAAATACACAAAATGGCATTTATTTACAATGCTTTAGAAGAAGGTTGGCGCATTGTTAAAAAAAATGATATGTATGTTTTTACAAAAAATCACGAGGGTAAAAAAGAGGTTTTTTTAGATAATTATTTAGCAAAATTTTTAGAAAATAATTTTGATATTAATAAAATTATAAATCAATTATAAATTAAAAAATATAAAATAAAATACATATTTTAAGACGAAAAATAATGTTAATATTAACATTATTTTTTTTGCGGCTTACCATTAATAATTAAAAATTAATTAAATTAAATCAAAATTTTTTTTTCTTTAGCAATAGTATAACAAAATGGGAGGAGGATTAATGCAGCTCGTTGCCTATGGCGCACAAGACGTTTACCTTACTGGTAACCCACAGATTACTTTCTGGAAAGTTACCTACCGCAGACACACAAACTTTGCAATGGAATCAATTGAACAAACATTTAACGGACAGGCCGATTTCGGACGCCGTGTCCAGTGTACTATCTCCAGAAATGGTGATCTTGCATACCGCACCTACCTTCAGGTCACTCTCCCAGAGATTGGTCAGGAGGGATGCTGTGGTGTCGACTCCAAGGGTGAAAAAACTTACGCTCGATGGCTAGACTACCCTGGTGAGCAGCTCATCTCGATGGTTGAGGTCGAGATTGGAGGCCAGCGCATCGACAGACAGTACGGAGACTGGATGCACATCTGGAACCAGCTTACTCTTACGGCTGAGCAGGAGCGTGGATACAACAAGATGGTTGGACAAACCACACAGCTCACCTACTTGGTTGACCCGTCTTTCGCTGATGTTGACAGCGCCTGTTCGGCACTCGATGTCCCGGCAGCAGTATGCGCACCACGCAACGCTCTCCCAGAGACAACGCTTTACATCCCGCTCCAGTTCTGGTTCTGCCGCAACCCTGGACTTGCCCTACCATTGATTGCTCTTCAGTACCATGAAGTCAAAATCAATCTTGAGCTTCGCCCTTCGGATGAAGTTCTTTTCGCCGTCACCAACCTTACGGAAGGAACTGGTAAGGGAAATGGTTCATCTGTCAAAGACGGTGCCGCATACCAGAAATCTTTAGTCGCGGCATCTCTCTATGTCGACTATGTCTTCCTTGATACGGATGAGCGCAGACGCATGGCCCAGAACCCACACGAGTACCTGATCGAACAGCTCCAGTTTACAGGAGACGAGTCCGTTGGTTCTTCGTCGAACAAAGTTAAACTAAATTTCAACCATCCTTGTAAAGAGATTGTCTTCGTTGTCCAGCCGGACAAAAATGTTGACTACTGTCAGTCGTTCCTCATGGATCGTGACTTGAACCGTGCTCTTGGTGCCCAGCCATTCAACTACACTGATGCGATTGACGCCCTTGTACCGTCCTTCGGAGCTTTCTCTGGATATGACCAGATTACCGGTGGTGCAACTGTTACCAATGGTGGATTCATCACATCGCGCGGTCTCTTCCAGGACCCTGGTGCAGATGGAATTGATAACCTTGGTAAACAGTGGGGTGAGTCTAATTATTCTCCCAGTGTCCCGGCTCTTTCTGTACCATTTCCCATTTCTACCATTTCTGATTCGGGTGTCTCTGACGCGGGAGCATTTGTTCTTGCCGAGACAGCGCTCAACATGCACTGCTGGGGACAGAACCCAGTTGTCACCGCTAAGCTCCAGCTTAACGGACAGGACCGCTTTTCTGAGCGTGAGGGTACCTACTTCGACCTTGTTCAGCCATACCAGCATCACACCAGAAACCCAGACACTGGTATTAATGTTTACTCGTTTGCACTTCGCCCAGAAGAGCACCAGCCATCTGGTACTTGCAATTTCTCTCGCATTGATAACGCTACTCTTCAGCTTGTCCTTTCCACCAACGCCATCGGTGGAGACGAGACTGCCAAGGTCCGAGTCTATGCTACCAACTACAATGTCCTTCGTGTCATGAGTGGTATGGGTGGTCTTGCATACTCCAATTAAGTATAATACGCTTATCATAATTAAGTATACGCTTATCATAAAATTATAATTATTTTTCTATAAAATTATTATAATATTTGTCCTATAAAATATCAGTTATATATAAGATGACCCGCATTGTATTGCTTACGGATGAAAATATCGTAGAAGGAGTAATTGGCATGATGTTTCTTGCTATTACATCATATATATTAAGTCGTGTGATTTCAGCACCAAGATCTGTTATTTTAGGGATGGCGTTTATTATTTCTTGGTATGTGAGAAGGATTGGTTCTAATCTGTATCTGTATGGAAAAAAAGAATACAATATATCCATCTCTCCAATAACTTATGAAATTGAATAATATTGTATTTTGACTATCTTAAACACTGTAACCAATAATTATTATTGTTTACAATGAAATTTTTTAGTAAAAAACTCTTACTGGAAAACGATTGGAAATAATAGGTCCGAATATTCAAAAAAAAAGCAACACTATATTTAGTGTTGCGATAATGGAGATATTATAATTTTTATATTAATATTAAATTGCTTATGCAAATAATCGATTCATATTAGCAACTTCTATTTTATTGGTACTTGGCATGAAGAGAGTATTGATAAATTCATCATCTCTTAACCGAATACTGTAATCCATATTGGTATGTTGTCTTCCGGTACGACCTATCGCCTGGATTAATTTGTTCTGTGTTAATGATTTCAAATCTTTTCCAATATATCCGTGGCAAAACTGGTAATTCGTACCGTAAATGTAATCAGTTGATGCAATAATCAAGTATAACTGCTGGTTCTGTGCAAGGTCTTTCATTATCGCCACATAATCTCGAGAAGTATGATTTGTAAATACTCCGATACCCATGAGCAATAATACTTTCCAGATAGCGTCTACCTCCAATAACATAATTTTTTCCACCGCTGATTCTGGGATATCAGGAGTGAATGACCTTCCCAACCACTCGTCTTTGTAAAATTTTTTAAGATGGTCCATTGTATTTGGAACAAACTCTTTATCCAATTCTATCTTAATCAGATTTCCACGCAACCCATCCATTTTTCTTTGCAAATCTTTCTTTTTCGTTTCCATTTCTGATGGAGTGTTTCTGCTTGCCTTTTTAGATTTCTGCGAACGGTCCGTGTTCTTGCCTTTTTTTCCCGACGGTTCATCTAAATTATCCATAACCATTAACTCTCGGTCAATTAAATCTATTTCTTGTCGCAGCAAATCATTAGAAGTGATACCGTCCATAATAATACTGAGTACTGCCGCCGGAATGGCGGCTAATTTAAGACAAAATTTGGCAATTTTTTTAACATCATCAGCCATATAAATGGTCGGTCCGTCTGTTAGTGTATACGCATCAGATGTGGTTAATTTTATTGTAGAATCGTATACCGCCTTTTTTTTGCTTTGAAAATAATCATATACTTTCGTATAATCGTTTTTAACAGCGATTAGTAATTTTAAATAATATTGTTTAATGCTGATTACATTTATATCAGTGATAGATTCAAAGTAGTTATCAATTTTATACCTATCTTTTAATTCAACATGTTTATTCACATAGATAATAAACCGAGTTACTTCCTTTAGGTCAAAATGTCTCAACAGAGTTTGATAATTTTTGATATGTTTGATTGATTCTTTGAGAACTGAAAATTCACCGTAAACCAAGTGAGGTAATACTGCAAAACCATTCATATCCAATAGTGGAATTGTTTTAGCACAATCATGACTCAAAATACTATCTATATTTGTAGCATTGAATTTACCAATGAAACTTTGAATACAGGGGGCGATATCTTCTTGCTTTGGGAGAGTGGCAGAAGATAATATAATATTCGGAATTAAATTCTCCTGCCAATTTTGCTTTAATATTTCATGGTATTTATGGTCTTCATAATCTAATGTAATAGTTGGTTCGTCCCAATACCAAGTTAATTCTTCTGGTTCATTAAAGGCTAACATATATCTCATTGCTGGTACATACGATTGAATATCTGAAATAATAATTTGGACATTGTCACCAACACTATTATCTACTCTGAAGATACCACCAGTTCGGCGATTTTTAACAAAGTCTTTCGCTGCAAAATAATGCAGTCTGATACCAGCTGGGTCACTACAACCAAATGCCACTGCAATTTTGATATCTAATGCAATGCAGGATTTGGCTAACTGAAGTCCAACATGTTTAGCAGCGCACACAAATACAATTCTGCGTTTTTTTGGTAAATTTTTCAACTCCTTTTGTAATTTATCTATTTTACTTTTCACCAATTCTATTTTTGCAGGGTCCTCTTCCTCGATAAAAGACAATTCCATAATTTTTTCATTAATGTTCTTCTTTGACCTATCTGTGTCTGGGTTATGTGGTGATACTAAACCCAATGGAGTCAATGTTTTACCAGTTCCTGTTGGAGCTTGATATAGATAAAGTTTTGGACCGGGTGTTTTCCAATCTGTCAGAAGTCGTTTTTGGTGTTCATAAAGTTTAATATCGCGATATTTATGAATATCTTTATTCTTTTCAATCAACTCGTAAGCATATTTAATTAACTGATTTTTTTTAATTTTAGGAGTAAAATGGTCGAGTACATTGGTGATCAATGCTACCACCTGAGGGTTCACATTGCGAATATCATATTTCAAAATTTGACCCATGGTATAAAACTGATAGTATGTTTTTTTATCATCAGGTGATTTTTTATTTGATTTCAAGAATTGTTTTAATAAATCTAACAACACAAATTCCACAATTTGTTTGCGCATTGAATCTATCTTTTTATCGACATTTGCAATTCTTATAAGCTCTCTTTTTTTCAAAGAATTTGTATTTTTTTTCTTTTTATCTACTTTTAAAATATCGGTTAAATATTTTTTTTTTAAAGTATCCATTTCCTTTTTGAAATATTTTTCGTAGAAATATTGATGGTGCATGTCTTTGTTTTCAGATATTTTTACGAAATTTATCAAACTCTGGGTATCATTGAATAAAATGTCGATATTGTTATACCCATCTCTAATCATCTCCAGAATTCTCTGTTCTCCCTTTGAAACCGGTCTTTCTAACGCATCCCATTCTTCCGAGGTAAGTTTTTGCTGTGTTAGGTCCATATTATATAGTATAATATGGACTCGTACTATATGGATGTAATCAATTTTTTTATAATTAAATTGAAATTAAGTTAATTATAAATTAAGTTAATTATAAATTAAGTTGATTTATAAATGGTACACATATTTAGCATTGAAGGTAATATTGGTTCTGGTAAATCTACTTTAGTTAAAATTCTTGGCAAAAAGATAGCTACTTTATCTAATAAGTCTGTTATTTATGTTCAAGAACCAGTGTCAGAATGGGAAAACTTGAAGGATATAAATGGAGATACAATATTACAAAAATTTTATGCTGATCCCAAAAAATATGCTTTCTCTTTTCAAATGATGACTTATATTTCAAGATTAACATTATTAAAGAAAACCATTCAAGAAAACCCTGAATCCATTATTATCACCGAAAGATCCGTGTTTACTGACCGAGAAGTGTTTGCGAAAATGTTATATGAAGAAAATAAAATAGAAGAAATTAACTACCAAATATATTTAAAATGGTTTAATGAATTTATTGAAGATATTCCCATTTCTGGCTTGATTTATGTAAATACTACCCCTGTAAAAAGCAAAGAAAGGGTTGATTCCAGGGCAAGAACTGGTGAGAATATACCACTCGAATATTTAGAAAAATGTCATTGTTATCATAGTAATTGGATATGTAATGTTACTACCCCAGTTTACAATTTTGATGGTAACTGTAATTTTATGGATTCTATTTCAACACACACCTTGATTCAAATTAAAAGATTTATAACAAATACAATTCAATTAAAAAATACTAGTATTCAAGACCAGTATATGTATACTAAATGTACGGCATAATTCAATCTATATTTTCAAGCGACAAACTACTTTGCAACACAGGTTCTGTTCTATATTTCAATATATCTAATTCGTAACTGGTGGTGGGAAATTCGTCATTTCCATAAATATCTTGCAATAACAACCATTCAAACAATCCGCCGGTATATACATATACTGAAGTGAATCCAAGTGTTAATAATTGTTCGTATTTTTTAAAAATAGAGACGTCGTTCGCGTTTTTTCCATAAATAACAATAGAAATATTCTTATTCAAATGCTTATTAATCATGAATTCTTCATCTTTAACGGATACTGTTCCTGGTATTAAACAAGTCTGGTCAGTTATATCCAATGTATTTATTAAGGCATATTGATTTTTTTTGTGTTTAAGCACATATTGTATATCTTCGAATCCTATTTTTTTGATTGTTAATTTATTTCCCATAAAAAAGTTTATTATAGAAACCATATAATTTATTCTTTATTATTTATCTTGACACTGTTCTTAATATTACCATAACCAATTAATCAAATTTGACAACTATTTTTACCTCTTCCTTTCTAATGCTTTTTGTAGCAGAACATGATAATTCTTGCCTCTTCTTGCGAGTTTTTAATTTTTTTTTTACAATGCGATTTTTTGATGTCGAATTGCGTTTATTCATATCCTTTTCTATTTCGTCTAAATGTTCTTTTATGTAATCAATAATCTCGTTCTCCAATGCCCACTTAAAAAAATTAAGTTGCCCAATAGTTGTCTGAATATGAGTACCGTTTTTATAAGGAATGGCAATTCTATCCCACCTACAAAATGGGTCAAATCGTTTCTTAGAATATGCTTTTAGTTTTAATTTATAATCAATGTACACTTTGAACCTCTTGACTCTACCTTGTTTGTCCTTTAGATCATATCCAATAAACTTGGCCTTTGCGTAATTAGTAACAAACCAGTCTATTAATCTCAACGATTCTCTTGAATGTCCATTTATAATTGATAAAATTTTACTTAAGTTCTCATCTTTTCCATAATATTTTAAGAGAGTATTTAATAATAAATTGTTTTGAGTAGCATATTGCGAACTATTATTCATTAATGTATATGCAATTGTCGCACCACGGCTTTAAATACTTATAATCCATCACCTTTAATATTGCTATCTTTTGGTCTTAAAAACTCAGCCTGTACCTGCAAATCATCCAAATAATTATGGTCTGATAAAAACGGATTTATGCTTGTTTGTATTATTAAATCTCTTTGACTTAATCTTTCACTGTTTAATTCGCGGTCTGAACGTTTTCTATTATCCATATTATCTGTTATAGACAATACATTTTCTTGTATTTGTGATTTTTTGTCTGTGTCTCGGAGAGACTTTTTCATAATTCCTCCATTTCCCCATACCCAGTAAATATATTTTTGAGACATATAAAAATATTTATATTTAATTTTTTTTAATTAATCTCATTTGTTTTGTGAATAAAAATTTGTCATTATTTATACATCTTCTCTCCAAATTACATTTTAAACATGCAATAACAACATTTTCTTTATTATGTCCACAATTATTATCCACTCTATCCAGAGTCCATTGTTCACCCTCTCTATTATTCTCGTACAAAAGTAACATATTTTTCCTGCAATAGTAGCATTTAAGTTTCGAAATAACTATTTTTTCTAACAATTCGTCATAACTAATTAAACCGTTTAAGTTTTTTCCCTTTTTAATATCCTGTTGTTTGTAACTATTTATTTTATTTCGCAGCTCTTGTTTGGTTGTATTATCTCCATTAAAAGGTTGTCCTAGAAACAGTTGATTTATAATGCGAATATGGTTATTTTTATCCAACAAAAAATCCTTATAATCCCAGTGTTTAACAGACTTTCGTTGAATTTTTTCTTTGTCTAGGTAAATTTTTTTATTCATATTATATAAATGAATACACATATAAAATATAGTCAAAAGGTCGCTAATAATGATAAGAAAAACAAAGTGGATTTTATAAAAACAGTAGTTGGTTTTGTAACATTTATTATTGTGTTTGTCGTCATTATTCCTTTTGTGTTAGTCAAAAATGATTTATATACCATTTTAGAAGCGTATATGCCAAATTTAGATATTATAGCCACTGTGATAACTTGGCACGGTGGACCATTTAATATATGGGAACATTTGTATCCGATTTCACCATTAACAATTTACGGATTTTCTTCACAGACAATGATTAATTACATGGCATTATTGGGACTAACATATATTGTGTCAAGAGAAACCAAAAAGACTAACAGTATAATTAAAGGATGGTCACTTGCTTTTGTTATGTTGTTAATGACTTATTTATTACCTGGAAAATTCATTTTGTGGGCCATGGATAAAACCTCTCAATTACTAAATTATCCCATGGTCGATGGTACAGTTACATTTATGGTCGGTATTTTTATTACTATACTAGTAATATTACTGGAATCATATGTTATCAAACACTTTCGAGGCAATTTAGCCAACTTTGCCAAAAAAATAATAAATTTACCTAAGTTGTTAAAAAAATAGTATAAACTGATATCTTTATATTAATATATATATCAATGTCTGAAGAATGTCAAGAACTCAAAAACATAAAATACCAAACGATGCTTTTAAATAATAATTCAAAATTTGCAGCTAAGGCCAATTCGGATAATTTGGATGATTTTTTAAGACAGGAAACCGCAAATAACAAAAATAAGCCGTGGAGTAAATTAGGAAGATCTACCAAACTTAAAAAATTAGATATTTTTGTAACAAGATTTTCCAATGAAAACGAATTAACAGAGGTAGAAAAGAAAAAATTAGTGATATATTTGAATGAATCGTTGAATAGGAAAAAATTACAACGCGTAAAAGATGTTAATTATGATGTGAAAAGTGGCAGTATTAAAGCTATTCCTGGGTTACAATTTAATAAGGATAAAAAAAAATTCACACTTAAAAGGATTGATAAAAAAAAATCCACAATGAAAGGATTGGCTCCGTCTAGAAGGAAAAATAAAATTGACATAAAAGATAATTAAGAATAAATAGCACTATATAATATATGTTGCTGAATGAATTACCAATGTTATCAAATATAATTCATTCTATCTCTGTTCCAACACAAATACAAGAAACAGACATAGACGAACTAAGAGAAAGCACCTATCTAATAATAGATGAATTTATTAACAATAATATTGAAGAATATCGTTTTAAAGATTTCGATCACCGACTGTTTGAACACACATACCACATCCTTGAAATTTTATATAACGATATCGAATATCTTATTGATATAAACTTATCAGAATTGATTGATGAAGGTATTTATAGTTATTTTGAATTTTATGGAATAAAACGTTCAGAAATGACGAAAATTACAACGCCTAAAAATAAAAGACCTTACACTCAAATATTAAAACACATTAAAAAAAAGGATACACATGAGCAAGGTACTATTGAATGGTTTAATTTCAGATGGAATCATATTACAGCCAGTAGTGCATGGAAAGTGTTGGAATCTGATTCGGCAATGAATCAGATTATCCTAGATAAATGTAAACCTATTAACCCTACCAAGTATTCGAATGTGAATACTTCTACGGCCATGCACCATGGTCATAAATTCGAACCATTGTCAGTTCTTATATATGAAAACATGTATGATACCGAAATTGGAGATTATGGTTGTATAGAACATGATGAATATCCTCATCTTGCGGCATCTCCTGATGGTATTAATATAAAAATAGATAACCCGCGATATGGTAGAGCGTTGGAAATTAAAAATCCTACCAGCAGGAATATTACCGGTATTCCAAAAAAAGATTACTGGGTCCAGATGCAGATGCAAATGGAATGTTTAAATTTAGACGAATGTGATTTCCTAGAAACTTCGTTCAAAGAATATAAAACAGAGGAAGAATATTTATCAGATGGAGAATTTAGTAAAACTATCAATGGGAAAAGAAAGGGCATAATCGCATGTTTTAATGATGGTTCAAAGCCGTTATATAAATATACACCATTGGATATTACTACATTTTCTCAGTATGAATTATGGAAAGATAAGCTGATTGACGATAACTCATCTCTGTCTTGGATTGCTGACACATATTGGTATTTAGAAACTATCTCTTGTGTATTGGTGCGTAGAAATAAATTATGGTTTAATGCTATAAAACATAACTTTAAAGAAATTTGGGATACTGTGATAGAAGAAAGAGAAAAGGGTTATGAGCACAGAAAACCAAAAAAACGCAATAAAAAATCAGGTGAAACTTTATCAATTGTAACCCCTCCATTAGAACCAAGTAATCACCAAAATAGTATCAATCTAAAGATAGATACGGAATCACTTAAATCATTTGCATTAGAAATATAATTATTTACTGCAGTAATAATTCACACGGTCACATTGCTCTTTAGGAGGGACAATTGGAGCATGGTCGCAATGTTTTGGTTTATATAATCCTCCACACATATCAGATGGTGTTGTATATCCGTTACACGGAGTAGACCAATATCTTTTATTGTTGGTGATTTGCGCATAAGAACCAACGGCATACGAAGGATATAACTTATATGCCTTTTCCATATCTAAATCAGAAAGACCCGGGTTATTTTTCATTTGATACGATGGATGTAACAACCCTTTAACCTGGTTTTTAGTAAACATTTCAGGTTTTAAATTATGAAACCCTTCTTTTTTATTATTAAGAATAACAGAGATGCCTAAAAAAGCTAGTACAACTATCATTACTTTTAAATATAAATCTTTTTTCATATATAGATACCAAATATATTATTTTGTTTATATAATTGATCAAGAAGAACTGATGGAACATTAAAAACTCAAAAAAGAAGACCGTTTGGTATACACCACCCAATCGTTTTGTCTTGAGTAAGGTATGATGAGAAAAGTACATATCCCCGAAAAAGAAAAACTTTTTTGGTTAGGAGGGTAAAGAAACGCGAGACGAAAAGACAATTTTATAAGTATTGTAAAATATAATATTTGTATAATCATTATTTAAAATATAACTGACATAGATTATAATCAATGAACAGTCACGAAGATTATGTTATTAAAAGAAATGGTCAAAAGGAGTTCATCTCCTTTGACAAAATATTAAACCGTGTGAAAAAACTAGGAGGTAATGATTTATCAGTTAATTATACATCACTGGTTCAAAAAATCATCGACCGTTTATATGACGAGATACCAACTACTCAAATTGATGAATTAACAGCACAACAGTGTGCGTCTCTTATTACTACACACGGTGATTACGGTGAATTAGCAAGCAGAATTCTTATATCCAATCATCATAAAAATACCATGGGGACTTTCCATGGGTCCATGTCACTGTTGTATCATTTTAAGGATATAAATGGAGAAAAACACTCTCTTATTTCCGAGGAGCTGTGGGATATCGTTGATAACAATAAAGATATATTGGAAGAGATGATTGACTATGAGAGAGACTATTTAATAGATTATTTCGGTTTTAAAACATTGGAAAGGGCATATTTAATGCGAATTAATAAGAAAATAGTAGAAAGGCCGCAACATATGTGGTTAAGAGTTGCGGTTGGTATTTGGGGTAATAACTTTGTCAAAGTTAAAAGGACATATAATGCTATGAGTAAAAAATATTTCACACATGCAACACCCACACTTTTTAACGCAGGTACTCCGAGAAGTCAACTATCTTCGTGCTATTTATTGGCCATGAAAGATGATAGTATTTCTGGAATTTATGAAACTCTCTCAGATTGTGCAAAAATTAGTAAGTGGGCCGGTGGCATAGGTCTTCATATTCATAATGTGAGAGCTTCTGGTTCGCATATCCGAGGAACAAACGGTAATTCCAATGGAATAGTCCCGATGCTCAGAGTATTTAATAATACTGCCCGCTACGTTGATCAATGTATAACCCCTGAAACAATTATTTACACGACAAATGGTCCAATGGAAATCCAACACTGTGTTGCAGGGGATACTAAAATATTTACAACAAATGGTTGTGAAACAATCAATAATGTACTTGAACATTCTTATACTGGAGATACATTGGTTATAAATTCAATACATTCATTCAAACCACTGACAATTACGCCAGAACACCCGGTGTATTGTCTTAAAAATCAACCAACAGAATTAAGCTATTCCGTAATCAAAAACAGAGTTATTAATCAAACCATAAAACCTGAATGGGTGGACGCCAAAGATTTAACTACGGAAGACATGCTTATATTTACAAAACCAAAATACGAAAAGGACGTTCTACAACTAACACAGGAAGACTGTTACATGTACGGGTTATTATTGGGAGACGGTTCTATGAATAACTCGTCTATCAATTGTTATGTATCATTGCATTCGACCGATAACCTACATTTCGTAAAAGAGTATTTGGCCAAAAAGTGTGTAAAATATTTTATTAATACCGAAAACAATACCTCAAGAATACGATGGAATAAGAGTCTTGCGTTGCCATTTAGATACGCGACTCTTTATAACGATAATAATGAAAAATATATTCACGCAAAGTGGTTAAATCTTCCAATAGAAAAGATTAAATATATAGTAAAGGGTTTAATAGACAGCAAAGATTGTATAAAAAATGAAATTGTATTTGATACACCGTCTCTTAAATTGGTAGAATCGTTAAGGTATTTATTACTGAGAATGGGTATACCCACAGGTGGTCATGTTCGTGATAGAATTAATGAAAAATATGAAACGCTATATGAAGACGCTAGTGAAAATAAAAAAATATCGTATTGTTTAAGAATCCCAAAAACAAAGGATATCGCCGACATCTTTTCGATTGAAAATGAGCAGTTTCATGATTTTTTCGAACATGATAATCTTATTTACACGCATATATCTAATATTAAAAAGGACATTTATGATGGAACACTCTATGATTTACAACTTATAAAAACGCATAATTATTTGATTCATAACGGGGTTGTCCATAATGGTGGGGGTAAACGAAATGGGTCATTTGCCATATACATCGAACCATGGCATGGAGATATTATGGCATTTTTAGATATGAAGAAAAATCACGGTGATGAGGAACAAAGAGCTAGAGATTTATTCTATGCGTTATGGATCCCGGATGAATTCATGAGGCGCGTGAAAAACGATGAAATGTGGACTTTAATGTGTCCGGATCAGTGCAAAGGTTTAAGCGATGCCTACGGAGATGATTTCGATACTTTATATAAACAATATGAACTCTCTGGAAAAGGATTGCGACAAGTAAGGGCCAGAGAAGTATGGTTTAAAATATTAGATTCACAAATGGAAACAGGGACACCGTATATGCTTTATAAAGATGCTTGCAATAAAAAATCAAATCAAAAAAATCTAGGCACTATAAAGAGTAGTAATTTGTGCGTAGCACCAGAAACATTAATTTTAACAGATGAAGGACATATAGAAATACAAACCATTGTAAATAAAACCGTAAATGTATGGAATGGTAAGGAATTTAGCGAAACTACTATTAAACAGACAAGTGATAAATCAGAACTAATTACGATTGATTTTTCGGATGGTTCGCAATTAACATGTACGAAATATCATAAATTCTATATTCAAACAAAATATACAGATATGAAACAGGATAGTATTAAAAATGTAAGCATTATAGAAGCGCAAAATCTGAAACCTGATATGAAACTTATTAACTGTGAGTACCCAATTATTGATAACAAAAAGGAGTTGAAAAATGCTTATACCAATGGTATTTTAAGCGCGGAAGGGACCAAGAATGAAGAAAGAAATTTAGACTGTGATTTATCCGTTGATTTAAAAGATAACTTTGCGGTTCCTTCTAATTATTCATTAAAAAGTAAATTGGATTGGTTTGCTGGATATTGCGATGGTTCTATGGAAAAAAATGACACAATCCAATCAATTCAAATTCCATGTAATCGCAAAGATTTAATTTTAAAAATAAAATTAATGTTACAAACTTGTGGCATTGTCAGCAAAGTAATATCAAATGGGAAAGGTGGGTTAGATTATTATGAATCGAAAAAACTATGGCAGTTATTAATTGGACCAAGTGATGTACAAAAATTAGTAGAAATTGGATTTTCGTCAAAACGATTTATTATTAAGAGACGCAATCCTGAAATAAATGAAGTGAATTTTGTAAAAATAACTCATATAGAAGACAATGGTAGACAAGATAAGACATTTTGCTTTACAGAGAAAAAAAGAAATGTCGGTATTTTTAATGGTGTAATAACATCACAATGTACAGAAATTATCGAATACTCTAACGCCGACCAAACGGCGGTATGCAATTTAGCTAGCATAGGTTTGCCTAAATTTGTTAAAAGGAGAGAGCCAGGGTGGAAATCAGTAAAATTATACACAAAACCAGATTGTGTTTATTGTAATATGTCAAAAAATATGTTAGATGCTAATAATATTAACTACGAAATACTTGAAGTAACACAAGGAGAAATGGATAGCTTCAAACATTTATTTAAATGTACATATAATATTGAAGTTAAAACATTTCCCCAAATTATAGTTGATGAGAAATATATGGGTCCGTATTCTGAATTAGTCAAACATTTGCGTTCCGAATTTGATTATGAAAAATTACATGATATCACCAAGGTTGTCACTGATAACCTCAACCGCGTCATAGATGTGAATTTTTATCCCACGGAAAAAACAAGACGCTCAAACATGCTTCATCGTCCGGTTGGTATTGGGGTCCAAGGATTAGCAGACGCATTAGTATTAATGGATATTCCTTTTCATTCAGACCTAGCAAAAGAAATTAATGTTAAAATATTTGAAACTATATATCATGCTGCGTTGGAGAGAAGTAATGAAATAGCACAAGAAAGGTTTTCCAATGTAAAATACATTCATTCTAAACTTGATAATTTTAAAGCAGAGAAAGAGCTCAATTCCCATAAAATGATTAGTACCAAAGATATTCTTGCAGCTACAAACACTACTATGCTAACAGTTGACAGAACGACAATTGAAATGGTTGAAAAAACACATCTGAAAATAGCCGAATTGATTCAATGTGACAGTAATTCCAATTTAGCAGGAGCATACAGTAGTTTTTTAGATAGTCCCGCCGCCAAAGGTACACTCCAATTTGATATGTGGAATGTTAATCCCAGTGACCGATATGACTGGGATACCCTTAAGAAAAATATTATTAAATACGGTCTGAGAAATAGTTTGTTGGTAGCACCAATGCCAACAGCATCGACCTCGCAGATTTTAGGAAACAATGAATGTTTTGAGCCATTTACTAGCAATATCTATGTCAGAAGAACTATTGCTGGAGAATTTGTTATTGTAAATAAACATTTGATGATGGAGTTAATTGCGTTAGATAAATGGAACAACGAAGTTAAAAACAGCATTATAGCCAATGGTGGATCGGTGCAACAATTGGATTTACCAAAACCCATTAAAGAAAAATATAAAATCGTATGGGAAATTCCTATGAAACATATTTTGGAAATGGCGAAGGACAGAGGTGCCTATATTTGCCAAAGCCAAAGTATAAATTTATGGATGAAAAATCCTGATTATAAAAAGTTGACCGCAATGCATATGTTCGCTTGGGGGTGTGGTCTTAAAACAGGAATTTATTACTTAAGAACCAAAGCAAAGGCTGCTCCGCAACAATTTACAATTGAACCACCGTCTAATCCGGGTAATGAAAAATCACCACCCATAGACGATAATGAAGAGGATTGTTTAATGTGCGGGGCTTAATATTTCAATTGTTACTTAAAGTCCACATAATGTTTTGCAGTGATAAGCGAACTTCGCATTTGTTTCCATGGGGTCAGAATTGTAAGTTAGAGCGTAAAAGCATCTAAAGCATACCAGTACATCAATTAATGAATTATGTAAATTTGAAGGTTTTGTTTGAAATAAATGATTATGTAATTCAATGAGTTTAGGGTATTTATACTCCATTTTTTTAGTATAATAATTTTGTTTTTCAATACAGCAAACATTTTTACTCTGTTTCATAGTACAAAATGACAATTTTCTGTAATCAGACAGGAGCCTGCATTTGTTTCTAATACATTCTACCTCTACCATCTTTTTATCAAAATCGATGTTGTGACCAATTAAATATGTACAGGAGCTTACATCTCTCATAAATGCGTCCAATACTTTATCAACCGGTTCTCCTTCTTCAATCATTCTTTCGTTTGTAATACCATGAATTTCAGTAGCTCTTTTGGGGATACATATATTATTTGGTAAACGAATAATTTTGTCTTTCAACGTCTCGACTTTATTTGTTCCACTATTAAATACCATCCAGCTTAATTGAACAACATATGGAAATAAGTAAGTTTCTTCTGGAGAAGCATATTTACTTTTAGGTAAGCCAGTTGTTTCGGTGTCAAATACTAGAAATTTCATTATTTATATAATTAATTATTTAATAATTATTATATAATCAATTTTTTTAAGAATACTCACGACATATACCAAATGATTTTCGGTGCCACTGGCTTATCCCGTGTTGTTTAATCCCGGAAATATGTTTAGATGTACCATAACCTTTATTATTGCTAATATCGTAGAAAGTATCCAAATTTTCATATCTATCGCATAAATCCGTTATATACTTATCTCGTGATACCTTAGCTAAGATAGAAGCTGCTGCAATGGAGCTGTAAATATCATCCCCTTTTGTAATGCAGACATGGCTTACTTGGTAATTATTATGCTCGTAAGGGATAAAATGACTACCATCCACGAGAATTAATTCTGGACGAACTTGCAAATTATCTAAAGCTTTATGCATTGCTCCGTAAGTAGCATTAAATATGTTTACCGTATCTATTTCAGTTTCATCAAAATAAGACACGGACCAGTCTATCGCATTTTCCTTAATATAATCAAATGCCACCAATCTTTTTCTTTCTGATAATTTTTTACTGTCTCGCATTAAACTATGGTCGAAATCATCAGGTGGTAAAATTGCAGCACCTACATACACTCTTCCAAATAAAGGGCCGCGACCAGCTTCATCTACTCCTGCTTCTAAACTGTCTTCGGCATAACAGCTTTTTAAAATTTTCCGCGGTCGTGTCGTATTAGAACTCATTTTTTAATATAAATATTAATTTAACATTTATATCAATTTATTTAGCGGCGACCTAGGGGAAAATAACGATGAACACCACCTGCGTTTGCTCGAGATGTCGGTGCTTTAGCAATAAGCAAATGTCCGTCTGACGCTACGCATTGGGAACAACCTTTATTATCATATGTGAGTTTTTTTCCTGTTAGGTTTCCATTTTTATCAACGCATCCAATCCTCGCGTTACAGTTCACACGACTTTTAATGTATCTCGCAAGTCTGATTGAGCGCCCTGTGCCCGAAACACATCCGGCCAATTTAGCACCATGTTGTTTTCTGTTAATGTTAGTTAGCTGTTTTGCTCTTCCGTGATATCTTGTCATTATATATTTGTCAAAGAAAAAAAAATATTGACAATATTTGCCATTTTAGGACTAATTTTTAGTCGTTATACAACAAGAACATTTTACTTCGCAGACAGAATTCTTTGTAGGCCATTGGGTAGCATTGCGAGGCTGACTAGCTGATGGTACATAACCTGGTGCCTTTTGGTTTCTATTTTGGACGCGTCTCGTAATCGCTCTTTTTACAGCACTTGAGCGGGAACCTATCCCTCCTAAAGCTAAAGCTCTGTCTCTTCCGCTATTCTTGACAAAAGAACATAAACCTCGTGTTCTCTCTCTAGGTTTAGAACTATGTGGTTGTATAGCAGGACCACAACAATATGCTTTTTCGCAAGCCGAATTCTTATCACACGGCGAGTGGTTTAAATTCGAGGATTGCCCTTTACTATTGGCAAATATGTGAAATCCGTTTCTAACTCTCCCATGTGTCTGTGATGGCATATATGATATACAGAGAGATTTATTCTTGATTGTGTCTTGATTATATCTTGGTTGTGTCTTGATTTTTTCTAACTCATTATATATATAATGAAATTCAATCAATCAACATTATTTTTTATCATATTGACAGTTGTGCTATTGTCTACAGTAGGAATGAATATTAAGGAAGGCATGGTTGACTCAAACAAACAACGAGCTTCGCAACAAACAAACCAAAGATATGAGGAAGAAATGTCAAAGCGTAATGATTTATATAATGATGACGATATGCATGACCGATTTTGGTCAGAAAGGAAAGGTGTTCGGAGAGTCGATATTCCTGACGACGACCAAGATTTATATGTTTTAAAATCATCTATTGTACCACCCGTATGTCCTAAATGCCCACAGCGTTCAACTTGTCCAAGAGACAAACCCGCTCCTCCTTGTCCACCATGCGCTCGCTGTCCAGAACCATCTTTTACTTGTAAAAAGGTTCCAAATTATAATTCGATGAATAACCAATATTTACCACTTCCTTGGTTATCACAAGCTAGTAGCAACAAATCTTGGTAGGATTAGATATTTCTCCTATTTTATATAATTTCCACAGTTGTTTAGCATGATTAGAATGCCATTTGAACTGTTTGGAAACTTCCATGCCAGCCTTGGATAAAATTGCGAATTTACCCCCTGGATGATGCTGTATAAAATTAGTTGCATCATATACAGTATTGTTCACAACAACCCAACAACTGTCTTTTGTATTATGCTGACCAACTTCTTCGAGTGTATAAAATGTCATTTACTATTAAAATACATTTTATATTTAGACATTTATCCTTTTTTTAATACATTTCTTGTCTATTTGAAAACTATTACCCCTTTTTGATCTAGGTACAATTTTAAGAATGCATTTTGATTTAGAGCCATACAATGGTTCTGTACACCCCTTTTCTTTATTTTTTCTAGTCTTATTTATTGCTTCTTTTATTTTGCGCGTTGAAAATTTTTTATCTTCAGTACATCTTGAACGGAAATGTTCATATCTTTCGCGAACGTCACAGTACCGCAGTCCTGATTTTTTACCCAACATTGTATTCACTAGTTCGTGTAACTTAAATACCCACATAGAAAATGATTTGCGATTTTTCATGGCAGCAGCATTTAAAGGGAGTGCTTTGAAATTTTTCGTCAAATTTTCTCTACAATATCGACACGGTAATACATATCGTAAATTTATGATGAATTTTTTATAATATTTTTTATCTTCTGGTGTCGGTTTAACAGGGTAATTAAAACTCATTGTATGTAAATAGTGCCATAATGGTGGTCCCCAGACACTGGTTACCATCCCATCCCCACTTTGAAAATGTTTTTTTGTGTATGTCTTTTGTTCATGTTTCCTTTTTTTTCTGGTTTTAGCCATTATTATATTAAAGTCCGAAAAAATATTTTACGAAATAATTATGGACATTATTTCACGGTTGAAATCCATATCTTTTTGTTCAACGTCAATATTAAATTTTGTTTTCCATAACGCGCAATATAAATCTTTTTCATTATGATATTTAGTAATATCAAAATATACAATTTTTCCTTGATAATTTCGCATCCACATATTATCATATCATATCATAACTACTTTATATTCGTTTGAAATTATCTACATGTTTCTATATTTAATATATATATACAATGAGTGAAATGGTAAACAATATTAAACAAACTATGGCGCAAGCGGTGACAAATAAAAAATTCATGATGATTCTATTTTTAATAATATTATTTATAGGCATCGCTTTTTGGGTGTATAGCACATACATTGCCCCTAAACTAGACCCTGAATACAAAGACAACAAGGAATTTGTAGGAAATAGTGATGATGATGATGCGATAACAACTGCCACAATTTACGCATTTTATACAGACTGGTGTCCTCATTGTAAAACAAATATTATTGCAAAAGATTCAGGGTGGAAAAAAACTTTCGAGAACAATGATGGTAAGAAAATAAATGGTGTAACCATTGAATTTGTTGAAATAAATGGAGAGAAAGAAGAAGGGACAATTCAAAGTTTTGAAAGCAATCACGATGTGAATGTAACCGGCTTCCCTACTATTTATATAGTAAAGGGTAACACTGTGATTGAGTTCGATTCGGATATTACGGAAGATAATCTGACTAACTTTTTAAACACGGCACTTTAGATTGATAAGAAATAAACAATTTGGCACATTCCCTACCTTTGTTAATATATGATAAGCGTAAATCTTTATCATTTATTATTTTTACACCAACTGATATATTCATAGCGTCGCATGGCACGATAACCTCGTTCCGTATATTGTTTATAGGGTCTTTTCTAGCAACACCAACCAATTTATCAAACATGTAATAACCATAGTACAAAATATTTGTTGTCTGGTCGATTGACATTGTATTTTTATTCAAATGGAACTGTACTCCTAATATTTCTTCTTTGTCAGCACCATCGTTTATGCAATAATCTAACGGATAATTGCATAAAACACCTCCATCGACCAAATAAGTTTTTTCGATAAATGTTGGTTGGAAAATAAAGGGAATTGAGCAAGTTATGAAAATAGCATCTATCAACTTAAGATCCGGGTGAGAATGATGTGATATTTTAACAACATCAAATGCATTTACATCTACTGCAAAAATAAATAAATCAATATTCGAAAAAATATTAAATTCGGACAATGTAATTTCAGGAGATAATTTTTTTGCTTTTAATAATTTAGTAAAAAACAATTTCATATATGATGAATCTAGTAGTCCTTTTTTTGGAATCATGTTAAACATCATATCTGCCGAAAATATCATATCTCTTTCCCAAGGTCGTTCTATTATATAGTCTAAAATGGTGTCCCATGGTAATTTCAGACAGAGTAATACGCCTATGAATCCACCAACAGATGTTCCGTATATAGTTTTAATATCGTCTATATTAAAAAATTGTTGGCGCAGCAGATAATCTATGGCACCGATTGTATAAATACCGTTATAACCCCCACCACACAATACGATATGTCTTATAGTCATAAATAATATCATCGTTTAATTTTTAATAGTTTTTTTCTCATATGATTTTAATGAATAATGATGAGTTCCGAGATAAAATAAGTTTAGATGAACTGTATAATAGAACACAACAAACCGAAGACTTAAGACTCCGCGTTTATAAAAAAATACTAAATCGTGCACATCAAAAAATCAAATACAGTTCACGGCAGAAAAACACAGAGCACTTTTGTTTTTTTATAGTTCCTGAATTTTTAGTTGGTACGCCAAGATATGATTCAGCTTCTTGTATAGCTTTTATAATGGATAAGTTAACTCAGAACGAATTTATAGTTAAATACACGCATCCTAATTTGCTCTTTATTTCCTGGCAACATTATATACCAAAATATCAGAGAAGTAATTTCAAGAAAAAACACGGTTATAATATCGATGGGTTTGGTAACCAAGTCGAAGAGAAGAAAAAAATATCCGGTAACTCAGACCCAAAAGACATGAACAGTTTATTTATGAGAAAGTCGAATGTCCCAATTTCCATAAATAAAAAGGAGGACAATAAAAATTATACTCAAGTTTCAGAATATAAACCAACAGGAAATTTAATTTATAATACTGCCTTATTAAAAAAAATAGAAAATAATAATAATAATAAATAAATTAATTTTTTTAACTTAAAGAAAAAATGTTAAAAAAATGAATTAAAAGTCGGTAGATATATTTGAAAATGGACATTTTAAAATGTCCAAAGTGCAAAATCTGCTATATTTTAGGGCTTCAAAAAATGCACACTTCGAAATTCTTCTTGAACGGTGTAGGGGGGTAAATATAACAGTGCTTTTTTTTCAGCACTAGATGCATTTTTTTAGCGAAATAAATCCCACTTTTTTTGTTATCCATATATAGATGAAAAAAAGTGGGGACAAAAGTGGGATTAATCATCACTGTAAAAAATGTGACTATACATGTAGGGATAATTATGATTGGCAACGACATTTATCCACTACAAAACACAAAATGGATAACGAGGATAACGAGAGGATAACACAAAAAGTGGGTTACCATTGTATGGTGTGCGACAAGATATACAAATATGCTTCTGGTCTCAGTAAGCACAAGAAGAAATGTTTCACCCCATCGGATGGAGGGTCCATTGAAAACACCATTGTTGGGAAATCTATTACATGTGTAGGAGATGGGGGTGTTGATTTGGAAAAAGAGTTTTTAAAACAGGAAGTTTCAGAATTAAAAAATATGATGAAGCATATTTTAAATAATCAGAGTCAATCGGCTACAAATTTAGAGACATTAAAAGATGTAATTCCTAAAATTGGAAACACTTACAACAATAAAATGTCTATTAATATTTATCTCAATGAAAAATGCAAAGATGCAATGAATCTAACAGATTTTGTAGAAAATGTAAAAGTATCGTTGGAAGACATATTATACACCAAAAATCATGGCTTTGCCAAAGGTATAAGTAATATATTTGCAAAACAGTTACAGGATATGGAACCGACTCAGAGACCAATACACTGTTCAGATAAAAAACGAATGCAATTTTATGTGAAAGATGCTGACAAATGGGAAAAAGATAAAAGTCACGAGAAAATAGACAAAACCATCGACTATATTACTTATAAACAAATTAAACAGGTGAAACTGTGGGAAAAGACTCATCCTAATTATCTAGAAGATGATAAACTACTAATGGAATGGCAAACAATGATTCAAAATATGACAGGTGGTACATGCGATAATCAAGGACTTGATAAAGAAAAGTCATCGATAAAAAGAGAGTTAGGAATGACAGTGGAAGTCAAGCACGAATTGATGGAGAAGAAAATCTAATACTTATTATATATGGCAAAAAAGACAAGAAAGACAAAAAAGACAAAAAAGACAAAAAAACAAAACAATAAAACAAAAAATAAAACAAAAATTATAGTAGCAAAGGATAAACGAAAAAAACAAATGTTCCATCATCCAACGATAGGAATTCTTAGCATACCCATGACGACGGGTTACCAAAAAAATACTCATTCATATTTACCTGCATCTTATGTAAAATGGGTTGAAATGAATAATGCAAGAGTAATACCCATTCCTTACGACACTCCAATAGGTGCGTTAGATATGATTTTAAATCAAGTTAATGGTGTATTATTTATAGGAGGTCAGGTAGACCATGGGATGATAAGCGAAGAATATACGCATTTTATGGAAACATTTAAACACATTGTAAATCATGCAAAACAGTCGAATAATCAAAAAAACTATTTCCCGCTATTTTCAATTTGTCTTGGTTTTGAGATTTTAGGAATGATGGGGGAAGAAGTAGAAGAAGTAATAAATTCATTTACCACATTGGAAGGATTAACAGATGTTGATGCACACCATTATAATTCAAAATTAAATTTCAAAAACAAAGATTCACAACTGTCTAAAATATTCACGCGCGATGAACAAGATGAATTTAGAAAAACTAAGTGTGTTTTCCAGAATCACAGTCAAGCTTTTGTAATAGATGAGCCATATATGAAAAAGTGGAATAAATATTGGAATATTGTTGCAACTAGCAAGAGTAAAGATAAAACCCCTCTGGAATATGTCAGCATGTTTGAATATAAAAAATTTCCTTTTTATGGCATACAATTTCATCCTGAAAAGGTGTTATTTGAATGGATTCTACCAGAAATTGGCAGAGAACACATATTTAGAAAAATATCAAAACGATTATCTGAGTTTTTCATCGATGAATGTAAAAAAAACAATAACAAAGTAACAATACATGATTTATATATTCGAAATTATAACCTGTGGTCACGGAATGAAACAATTGGTAAAATAAACCCGAACCAAAAATTATACAAATCAAACCATAGTGCTTTTGAAAATTCTTATTACTTTGATGTCTTATCTTAAAATATATATTCAATATATATATATGAGCAAAAAAACATCAAATTCCAAGGAAATTAATAATCAACCGGTTATAGGTATTCTTACCATACCATTATCTAATTGGTTGGGAGATAACATAACTTTAAATAGCAAAAAAGTCAAGTCTTATCTTCCCGCGGCTTATGTCAGATGGATTGAGAATAGTGGTGCTCGTGTTGTACCTATTCAATATACAGCGACAGCGCCTATAATAAAATCATATTTATCTCAAATAAATGGACTTGTTATTTGTGGTAATATTTCCCCTGTTAATTATGCAACAATGGATAAAAATACGGAAATAGAAGTCGAGGTCCTGAGATGGATGAAGGCTGAGTTTACTATATTTGAATGGGCAAAGAAGCAAAATAACAACGGGATATATTTTCCTGTCATGGGGGTTGGTATGGGGTACGAGGAATTAATTTTCATGAATCTTATGACAAAATATTACGATGGTATCAGTGATTCAAAATCGGCGATGGATTTTGATAATTCAGAAATTCCAAGTGACGAAATGGTAAAAGCTTCAAATTCCTATTCAGCGTCTCCTTTTATTTTGACGGACACTCCCGGTATATTTGCAAAAGAATTAACGAAGGAAGAAATACAATTATTTTCTTCAAAAAACATATGTTATACGACTCCCGGATGGGCAATGAATCCAAAAGGGGAAAAAATTAAAAAAATTAAGGATTTTTTAGATATAAATTCATTGGGTAGAAATCAAAAACTTAAAACAGAATATATCAACGCTTATTCATTTAAAGATTATCCCTTTTACGGAGTGGCGTTTCATCCAGAAGCTGTTATATATAGTTGGGTCGAGGAGATGATTCCTCAGACAGACGTTGGTGTTATTTTCTCGAATAAAATTAGCGAGATATTTGTAAATGAATGTAGAAAAAATACAACCCAATTGTCAAGCAACGACATTTTAATTTATAATTATACATTGTTCTCTCCGGCAAGGGTTTTAAAAATACTGTATCCGCAAAATTGGGAAACTGTGCAGTTAAGAAAACACTTTACAAACGCATATTTCTTTGGAGTTGTTACCAATGTTCAAAAAGAGAAAATTCTATCTGTAAGAAAATAGAATTATTTATGTGAATAATTATTTTAAAAGTTAAACTTTTAATATTGCGTTATAATATATGAAAAAATCAGTCAAGAAATCCGGTCGTAAGACTTATAAGAAGAAGAAAGAAATAGTCGTCGGGATGATATCGGTACCTTTAACTCCCGGTAAGAAATATTATCAGGCGTGTGGAGATTCGTATATTGCTAGTTCTCACATTACTTGGTTGAAACGTTTTGGTGTTAAAATCCTACCTATCCCATATACTACTAAAAATTTTAAAGGATATATGCAGAAAATAAATGGATTGTATTTTCCTAGTGGTGGAGCGTTTGCGGGTACCCAGACTGAATATTATCAGTGCTGTAAAAAATTTTTAAAAATGTCAATGAAGGAAAATGATAAAGGAAATCATTTTCCTATTTGGGGAGGTTGTATGGGATTCCAACAATTAATGATTATTGCCGACGGACATGATGATTTAGAAAATTTATTGCAAAGATTCGATTCGTTTAATAATTTACAATCAACCTTAACTTTTACCGAAGAAGGTCTAAATAGCAGAATGATGAGAAATGCAACACCAAAAGAGGTAAAGAAATTAAGCACCAAAGACTGCACCTTAAATAATCATAAAATGGGGTTGACGCCTTCTAAATTTAAAAAACATAAAAATATCGATAAATTTTATAAAATTGTATCGACTAGCGTAGACAGGAAAAATCGAAAGTATGTATCCACCATAGAGGGTAGATTTTATCCTTTTTATGGGGTACAGTGGCATCCAGAAAGAAGTGGTGCTATGGATTATTTTGCAAAATTTTTTGTTAATGAATTGAGAAAAAATCGTACAAAAAATAAGAAACACACTAGAAAAATATACACAAAGGAGATCGATTGTTTCAATTACAGTAATAGGTTGTATAAGAGATGTCGATTTTATTGGCACAAACGCACATCTAAGCATAACAGAAAATTGTGCAGCGTGGCACAATTATTAAAGGGTAGTAAACAATCGAAGGGTAGTAAGTTTACTGGCGGAGTGTGATATTTATATAAAATATGTTTATAGTTTGCGAGTTTTGCGTTTTGAACCACCGTACTTGAACTTAGACTTGTCTTGCAATGCTTCGCTTACATTTTGTTGTACCAATTTACCAAGTTCTTGGTCTTTGTCGCCTACAATCACTTTCTTCAGTTGCTGTTCTAAGTTTTCCTTTTTAGTAATACTATTTTTGAGCATTCTATCCCCGACGATGGCTTCAAATAATTTTAATCCTTGTTGATATTCATTTTCACACTGTAAATATATATCGATTATCATTTGTCGAGTTTTTTCCACTAAAGATTGTAGTGATTTGCTAGTGAGTGTAGGATTTATAGTGACCATTTTATTCTCTAAATCATTTGACGGAGATTGTGCAGGCGTATCTACCCAAACAAATAATTTATCCAGTACAGACAGTAATTTTTTTTGATTTGCTTTTGTATTTTCAAGCATTGATTTAACATTATCGGCGAATTTTATAAATAATGGATTTTCGTCACTGTCGGTGTAAGATTTTTGCCAAGGAGAGTTTGGGTCCTTGCATTGTTCTGATTCATGATATGCGATCAAGGGTATATCGCTGAATTTTTTTTTACCACTTGTATTCCAACTTGTGTAATTTTTTTTACCGGTGAATGTTTTATAGAAAACGCCCAAATCTTTATTATATTCATTTCGAGATTTTTTAGACATTGTATTAAATTTCCCAGTTTTGTAATCATATATATCATAGTACAGCTTTTCTAGCTCCGGTACACCAATTTCTTGACCCAATGTTTTACCTTGGATGACTTCGGTCCCGTAGTCAATGCCAAGATTATCTAAAACATTGTCGTTTAAATATTTGGCTGTTACTTTTCTGTTTAAATGACAATTATTTACTTGTACTTTAATTTTTCCCGTTTCGGTATTTTCTACTTTTAACGATTTGATGCGTCTGTTGCATAGATTGACTTCCGCCAGTTTTACTTTCGCTCCTTTAGGAATCCTAGATTTGTTCATTATACTCATTTCGTGCCCATCATATTTATATATGGGATTGACGGCTTTAAGAATAGCTGCAAACAAATGAGCTATTTTAATATAAAATTTAGCAATACCTTTGCACATACTATCCTTTTCTCTTGAATTTCTTACATCCAATTCTGATAATAAAGTTTTCTCAGTTCTTTTAGAATTATGAGAGATATCTGCTTGTTTTTGAAGTTTATTGGTAGATAAATAAATTACAGAGGATGTTTTTTTTTCATTTATAGGCACTCCATCTACTATCCGTTGAGAAACATATGTGATTTCATTTTCCTTTAAAAACTTCTTGATAATATCGGAGGTTAAAATAACTAATTTATTACAATACTCCTTCTCCCCTAATTTTTTCATGTCCTGAAAATTTTGTGTAAGAATATACTTGGTTGCCAATATGTCTAAAATATTAGCAGCTTTGACTTCTTGTCCAGGTGTAGCTGTTTTAGATTGTGTGGTTCCCATATGATAAATAAATATATAATAAAATTGAATTAAAAGTAAAATTTAATTATGTAAATTAAGATAAATGCAGACGAATTTTACTAAAAAGATAAAAAGCAAGTCGTCTAAAAAAATAACGAAGGAGATATGGGACACATTTAATTCAGAAATAAACAATGGTGTTAAAAAATTAGAGTGTGTATATTCCGAACAAGAGTTAAAAACAAGAGAAAAATGCGATCTGTGTGATAGCGCCGTGGCTTATGGTGATGACCGTTTCTTAACTTGTACAAATTTGAAGTGTGGTATCATCTACAAAGATACACTGGATTTATCAGCCGAGTGGCGTTATTATGGAGCAGATGACAATCAAGCATCCGACCCTACACGATGCGGTATGCCTATTAATCCACTATTGGAACAATCATCGTATGGGTGTAAAGTAATATGTGGTGGTCGTTCTACATACGAAATGAGAAAAATTAGACGCTACACCGAATGGCAATCGATGCCTTACAAAGAGAAATCTCAATATGATGAATTCCAAAGGATTAAATCGTTTTCGGCAACAGCCGGTATTCCTAAAATGTTAGTGGATAATGCGCTTAGATATCACAAGAAAATTTCTGAAATGAAGACTTTTAGAGGTTGTAACAGAGACGGTGTTATTGCTGCATCAGTATACATTGCCAGTCGAATAAGTAATTTTCCTAGAACTGCAAGAGAAATAGCGACGATATTTCACTTAGACAACACTGCTGCCACCAAAGGATGTAAAAATGCAATTCATTTACTAAATAATATGGAAAAAGACATGGTTAACAATGATAAGACGCACTTTCACAACACAAAACCAATAGCATTTATAGAAAGATATTGTAGCAAGTTAAATATAAATAAGGAGTTAACAAAGGTTGGTGAATTTGTCGCTTTAAGAATCGAAAAATTAAATCTGATGCCAGAAAACACACCACATTCTGTTGCGGCAGGAATAATTTACTTTATAGCCCAAAGTTGTAATTTGAATATTAGCAAACACGATGTAAATTTGGTTAGCGAAATTAGCGAGGTGACTATTAATAAATGTTATAAAAAACTAGTATTAATGCAAAAAGAGAAAAACACATCATTAATACCCTCCATAATTTTGAAAAAATATCTACATTAATATTTACATTAATATTATCAAAAAAAATTATATATATTATTTAAATGACTGATAATAATATATCGATGGATATATCGGAGATTCAAGCTCCAGAAAAGACAGATACTGTTGTCCCTAGTAAAGTTTTTATCGTACCATATCGTGATAGAGAGCCACACAAAGTAGTTTTCACACAAATAATGCCTTATATTTTAGGAGATTCTAATTATCGCATACTGTTTATACACCAACAAGATAATCGCCCATTTAATAGAGGAGGAATTAAAAATATCGGGTTTCATTATGTAAAAAAAACTTGGCCAGAACATTGGAAAAATATAACTTTGATTTTCCACGACATCGATTTTTTGGCATTCAAAAAAGATCAGTTTAGTTTTGATACAAAACATGGTGAAATTAACCATTTTTATGGTTATCAGCACACGCTGGGTGGAATTTTTGCAATAAAAGGTGGTGATTTTGAAAAAACTTCCGGATTTCCTAATATATGGACATGGGGATTGGAAGACAATGTGTTAAAGGAACGAGCAATCGCTATTGGTATAAAAATAGTATATCCGCAATTTTTACATGCCCAACACAATACAAAAAATATCATAGCTTTGTGGCATGGTTGGGATAGACTAATAAATCCTGATATCGGTATTCAAAAAATACATTATAATATTGATAGTTTATGGACAATGAAAAATATAGAATGGCACGAGGAAAAAATACAAGACAAAGTATGGATGATAAATGTTACGAATTTTGAAGTTCCTATAACTACAAATAATCAAGCGGTTAAAAATGCAACAGTGCAAAATTCTCGCATCAACAGAATTTTTAAAAGTTGGAGGTCCGTTAGAACAAATAATATTCCAAGACGACGAGGAGGAGGACTATTGTTAAAATGGGGAAAAAAATAGTTTAAAAATATATGTAATTATATTATTAAATGTATTTAAGTATTTCTAATAAAATAAGTACGAAAAAAGCAAATGACAATGACTGTGTATATTTAATATACCAATTTTTCGTACACGGTAACGCTTATAGAAATAAGGAATTGAAACAATGTTTGCGATTAAATGTAGAAAATCCACATATAGATAAAATTTTTTTATTAAATGAAAGAAATTATACAACAGATGAATTGGGAATTGAGAGTGAAAAGATTGAACAAAGAAATATAGTAAACAGGATTAAATTCAAGGATATTTTTAATTTTGTAGAAGAAGAAAAGTTAACCGGATATATTATTACTTGTAATGCGGATATATTTTTTGATAAAACGGTAAATAATTTAAGAATGACAGAAATGGCTTCAAGGAAACAGATGTTATCACAATTGCGATTCGATTATACTAATAACCAATTAGGAAAATGTAAATTATTTGGACCAAGGGCAGACAGTCAGGATACATGGATTTGGCATTCTAATTACAACCCTCATAAAGAGGAGAAAATTTTTAATATTATGTTTGGTAAACCTGGGTGTGACAATAAGTTAATTTATTTATTAAATTTAATAGGGTTTGATGTAGTAAATCAACCTTATTTTGTAAAAACATACCATATACAAAAAAATCAGGAAAGAGATTACAGTGGTACTCAACCATTACCAGGTCCTTATATGTTGGTTTCGCCATATATAGAACATCAACAAATGATAAATACTGCTATTTGGGGGACCGTTGGATGGCGGTTACAAAAGGACCATAATACTACCATTGAGTCTGTTACTCATGATTTTTCTCGATTTATGTTTGGTACTGACAACAAAAATATTAGAGAGTATTTAAAAATGAAATTTGACGACGATGAGAGATTTATAATACCCCAAACGAATAAAGATGGTACAATATTAACGAGTACTATGTTGGTACTTAATAATGTTACACAAGGAACATTATTTCGATCAAAACAAATAACTCCAGAATATCAAAATAATATACAGGTCAAGAATATTTACTTTAATTTATTAAACATGGTTCGGGGGATACCGGATTTGCAACATATTATAAATATTATAGAATTTACAAATAAATACATGGAATCATTTAATAAATCAGATATTTGTATGGGATTTTCTAATTGGGATACATCATACAGAGAATTGATGAACGAAAATAAAATGGGGTTGTATAAACCTATTATGAATATTTTTAATAAGAAGAAATGGTTAAGTACTACAGTACTTAATATTTTTAATCATTTGCATAACGACCCTTGGATCAATCAATTAAATAATAAGAAATTGCTTATTATCTCTCCAAATGCAGATAAAATAGAAGAACAAATATCATCGATAGTTCTTAAAAAATTATACGGATTTGACATTTTTACAAACTGTGAATTTTGTTTTATAAAGTTTTCTTCGTGGAATAATAGTACACAAACAGAATTAATTAATAACATTGGTGAATATGACATTGCTTTGTGTGATTGTGGATTATACGGTTCTGTAGTAAGTAACTATGTGTATATTATAGGTAAATCGGCGATTGATATAGGAGACATATTACCACTATACTTTGGGTTATGGAATTCATCTCATATGATAAATTATAAGAATATAATACAATTATATCTTAATGAACATTGGAAAAGACTATGATTTAAACACTGTATAATTATTTAATTATAATGGATTATTTAATAATTAAATTAGGTTTATTTTGGCAGTACCCAGTAATCACAGAGAAAACTTTCCACGAGCAAAACAAAGGAGACCCTAACTATTTTCCCTTTCCTTGGGCTACCGTAATTGATAAGAGAGTAAATTTACAAAGTTTATTAGAAATTTTGAAAAAAAAAATGCGACCGAATAAAAACTATTACACATGCTGTCAACACATAAGATATCGAGAATTAAAACAATTGTGGGAAGCGTTGGACATTAATACTGTTTACATACCTCATAAATGTTTAAATGAAGATGTATTGGGTTCAATAAAGTTAATAGCTTGTCCTTTGTATGCAGTTAATATAGAAGATGAAACTAGAAATGAAGTATTCAAACAATGTAATTTATTAACCAAACCTAGAAAATATTTTTACAGTTTTGCGGGCGGGTATCAACCAAATTGTTATTTAACGGACATTAGATTACGAATATTTAATTTAAATAGGAAAAAGCGCCAAGACTGTATGATAAGAAATACTGGCGATTGGCATTTTAATTGTGATGTTTATGGGGGTGGACAAGATATAAATGGAAAGTTAAATGAAGATGAAAGACATCTAATTAAAACCAAAATTTATAATGATATTTTATTAAATTCTAGATATGCATTGGCTCCTAGCGGAAGTGGTCCCAACTCAATCCGATTTTGGGAAGCGTTAGGTGCTGGTTCTATTCCAGTGTTATTGGCAGATACACTGGAATTACCCCAACATGAATTGTGGGATAAAGCAATTGTTCGTATAAAAGAAAGTGAATTAGATAAGTTGGATGATATTTTGGATGATATTAGTGTCGAGGAAGAACAAGAACGGAGAGAAAATTGTTTAAAATTATATCGTTATTTCAGAAACAACTATAAGAATGAAAATATACCCTTAACAGTAATTCATTATTGTTGTGGTAGTTATTATAAAGGTGCTTTTGGGGGAGTAGCTAGGTACGATTATCATATATCTAAGGCTTTTCCAAATTACAAACATTTTACAGGTCCTCAGGAGAAGGATAAGTTGCTTTCTTTTTTAAAAACATGTAAAAACCCGGTAGTGATTACTGATAACCATCTCGCTTGTGATATACCTAATAAATATGAAACAATATTAGTACATCACGGAGTAGCTGAGACACATGCAGCTAGAGAACCAGAATGGGATAAATATTGGAGAGATTTATGTTGCAATGGACAAAAAAAGATGTTATATCATAGAGACCCAAATCGTACAAGAATAATTAGTATTTCTCAGTTTTGTACAGATGAATTTACCAAATATTATGGTGAAACATATACAAGATTTCCACTTACAAAAATATTACATACTTCGGAGTTAGATGAAACGAAATACCATACCATTTGGAATAAAACACCCGTTATATTGGGTAATTGGCAAGGTATAAATAAAGGTAAATTAGTAGTTGATAGTTTATCTCAAATAGGCAAATTTATATTTAAAAAATTATCTGTGCATCCGAATCAAATTAGTCAAGCTGGAATAGATGATTTTAATAAAAGAAAACAAGATATTTATTTGTCATGTGATATTTTTTTAAATATTTCTTTGTGTGAAGGAAATTGTTATTCTGCCTTGGATGCATTGCTTTGCGGAATTCCGGTTATTTCAACAAATACAGGTTTATTCTATAGTGATATTCCAGAGGATTGTTTTGTAAAGATAGATTGGAAAAAACGTAATAATTTAGATTATGTGAAAGAGAAATTGGAATACGCGTGGAAACATAAAGAAGAGTTAGGATGCAAAGGACGAGAATGGTATTTGAAACATTATAGGTTTGCTGATTGGGAGAGTGCAATGCATAAGCTTTTGAATAAATAAAATTCTTTTGATTTATATTAAAATAAACTTTAAATACAAATAATTATTTGATTTATATATTTAAAAAATATAGCAGTAATTTATGTATGTATGAAAATATAATTGCTATTCCTTTTCGTAATAGAGATGAACATTTAGAATATTTTATAACAAATACTGTTCCTCTTATTCAAGAACATTTACCAAATAGCAAAGTAATAGTAATAGAACAAAATGAAGGAAAATTATTTAACCGTGGACTGTTACTAAATATAGCATTCAAAGAATATAAAAATAAAACTAATTATTTTTTTACACATGATGTTGATATAAATCCTACAAAAAAATGTATTGAAGAACATTACATAAAAAAAGTAAATGATACTGATGTATTAGGTATTTATACATCTTGTTGCAATACATTAGGTGGAATAATAAAAATGAAAGATAGTACAATTCACCAGGTAAATGGATTTCCAAATGATGTTTGGGGATGGGGGACTGAAGACAAGGCTCTACAAAATAGAATCGAATATTATAATATAAAAAAAATAACAAATCTTACCAATAAAGTGGAACATCCGTTATATTTGCTTCGTTTTAATGATGTAAATGACAGGGAAACAAAGCATACATCACAAAATACGAATAAACATTATCAAAGATTTCAAAAATTAAATACTGAACATAAATTACAAGAAATTATGAGCTCCGGATTAAATAACTTGGAATATACCATACTTGAAAGAAAAATGATACACGATATAGTGGAAATTATTAAGGTGAAAATATAGATTATTCAGTTTCCATTACCTTATAGGGGTTGTAAATGCATTTAAGGCATCAAAATTTAATTTGAAATTATTATCTATAATATATTGAAAAAATAATTGTGTTGCAATAATACTTTTATCATTATTTTCAGCATTACGCCAAAATCCGTTGTTATTAAACCGTATTTCAGTTGTAAATGTATATGGTGGTTCATACTTTAAAAAGTTATAATATTCACACCATAATTTCATACCTTGTTTATCACTTATACACATATGGTCCCAATCTCTATTATGTAGCCACGAATTAGTTCGAGTGAGATTACCACTTATAATATGTATATTATTATTATTAATTAATAATTGTAAATTAATTTTATTTGTTAATACTACATCTGGTCGCATGCGAATAAATATATCATAATTGTTTATATTTTCTATAGTCGTATCGTACAATATTTTGTTTTTATATAGAGCTACCCATGGCCCATAATTATTAAGATAAGAAGGATAAACTATTTTATTTGAATCGTTTTCAATAACAAGAGATTTTATATATTTTCCGTATGTTTTTTTAATATTATTTTCGAATTCAACAATATTTTCTGTTTGGTTTATGTATCTATTTTTTGGTGTCCCACCATTTTTTCCATAATACTCAGTTAAAATGTAAATATGAAATTCGTAATCACTATTTGATAATATAAGATTTTCTAGTATATTATTAAAACATTTTTCATATGTTCGCATTTGTCCAGTAATCATTAAACACGCTTTTTTCATTTATATATAGTATAACTAATATATAAATTATATAAACTAATTAAATAAATTATCAGAATAAATAATCAGGTTTTATTTTTAATTCACCTTTGTTGGTTGTATGACTTTGTATTGCATTTTACTTAATACTTGTACGGAACCACCATTTTATATCTATCATTAATTACATTTGATGCATCTAAGAAGTCCAGTATATAATATTTACACCCTTATTAGATATAAATATATTCATCATCCCATTTATTATTTCTATGTAATGAAAAACCTTTACTAGTTAATAGTGTATTTATAGATTTTTGATAGTGTGATATATTTCCGTGCTCAACCGTTAAAAATTTAACCTTATGTTTATTGAAATCCCATGTTTTTAATATAGATACTTCGCCTCCTTCCACATCTAGTGAAACATAATCAATATTATATATTTTACGACCTTCAAGTAATGTATTAATATTAATTGTTTTTACTGTTATATCCTTGCTTTCTTTATAACATCTTTGAAATGCCTTTAAACTTTCAGGTTTTAAAAGAGATTTAATACCTCCCAATTGTTCTTTACCGCCTATAATTTCATCACCAACTGGTATTGTAAATGTAATTTCAACATCATCTGTTTCATATAATGCTTTGTCGCAAATATAACAACTTCTTGTATTTTTACATTTTTCTACTAATGTTGGATTACATTCAACAATAATTCCGTTCCATCCCAAATGTTTTTCTAAGAAATATGTGTTACTACCAGTAACACCATCATATCCACCAATTTCTAAAAACACGCCGTTTTGCTTATATTTTATTATATTTTCAATGTAATACTTATCTTGTTCAATTTGGGAATAAAATTGTAACGGATTTTTATCGTATGAATCTGTATGTGTATTCACATGTTTAATAATGGAGTTAATTTTATTTTTCAGAGTTATTTGATATTCAATATTATTGTGAAAGTTATTAATTACATAATCCAGATTATTATAGTTTATCTCAAATGTAAAATATTTTTGCATAGTATTCCAATGTTGTTTAAATAGTTGTATTCCTTTAAAATAAGGTTGGAACAATTTAATATCATGTTCGGGTTCTAACAAATCAATTTGCCTTGTACTTTTATTGTATGAACGCACACTCCCATGAGGTGCTATAAATAAATCTTCAATAATTTGCTTTATATTACTAATGTTAGCAGAATGTTTATATAAATAATTTGGTAGTTGACTATCATGTGATAAAAAAACCATAAAATAAAAACAATTCTGTAAATTCAATGAATGAAATGTTTTACCGGAACCTTGCAAATCAAAAATAAATTTATTTCCACTAATATTATTTATTTGATTGATTATAACATCCTTATTATTTTTTACATATAATCTACTGAAGTATATATATTCAGTATTATCCATAGGATACATAATATCATATATTTCTTTAAACCAATAACCATCGCGAGATAAAAATACAATGGAGTTTAAATTATTATAAGCTGATATTTGTTTTATTTTTAAACAAACAATTATAATAAAAGGAAGAGCAAAATTTATAAACGGTTCAAATAATATATCGTCGGATATATATGATAATCGTGTTGCTCTTAATACATGACTTATATAGTTATTAATAGATGATATTATTGTTTCAATATTATTTAATTTTGTATCTTTAATATGAAAAGCATTAATATTATGTTGCAATGGATTTTTAAAATCACTTATGAAATTGTCACCATAATGTGTATTTATATTGGAAACTGTATTTTTATTTTTCCAAATTGTATTATTTGATTTGCCACCATATGTTACAAATAAATTATTATCAATACATTTGTGTTTATTGATCATATTTTTAATAGTATTTTCAGCCAAATACATATCACTAATTAAAATATCTTTTTTTTTAATTTTATTCAAATATTTTACGATAGGAAAAGATAATTCATACTCCAATTCAATTTCCCTTTGTTTAATATGGGATAAATCTTTTTTATAATAATTTTGAAGTTCTTGATATGTTTTATCGAAATTTTTTGTAAGAGATTCATAAAAAATGCGATTTTTTTTAAAATCAATAATATTATATTCATTTTCTAATATTTGAAATATGTTATGACCGGTATAACATAACCTACCTATAATAGTATCGAATACATCATATGAATTCATATATTTATATAAAACAGGTAGTTTTTATATAAATAAAGAAATATAATATATTTATATTACAATGATACTTATTCCATTAGGAGGTATTGGTAAGCGTTTTAAAGATAATAATTATAGAAAACCAAAAGCATTAATAAATGTATTAGGATCTCCAATTATATTTCATCTATTAGATAACTTAAAATTCACAAATGAATTAGTATATATAGTTTATAATAACGAATATAAAAAATATAGATTCGAAGATTTATTAAAAAAAAAATATCCTAAAATTAATTTATTGTTTTTATGCTTAAGAAATAATACAAAGGGTGCGGCTGAAACAATTAACATTGCTTTAAAAAATTTAAATATTCCGGACGAACCTGTTTTATGTTTAGATGGAGATAATTTTTATAAATGTGATATAATAAAATTATGGAATATGAAAAATATGATAATTACAGTAGAAGATTTTAATGAAAAGCCTATTTATTCATATATAGTAACAAATAAAAATGTGGTTCAAGATATAATAGAGAAAAGAAAAGTTAGTAATTATGCTTGCACAGGTGCGTACGGATTTAATTCTTATAAAGAATTATTAAAATATACAAATATCATATTGGAAAACAATATTACAACCAAAAATGAATATTATACATCATTGGTAATAAGCGAAATGATAAAAGATGATGCCATATTTAATTATAGGATAATTAAAAAAAGGGATTGGGTATGTCTAGGGACACCAATTCAATTGAGACAGTTCTGCGATAATCAAACCGAGAATCATATTAAAAAAAGAATATGCTTTGATTTAGATAATACATTAGTAACATATCCTAAAATTTCAGGGGATTATAACACCGTTGAACCAATATCTAAAAATATAAATTATTTGAAATATTTGAAAAAAAAAGGGAATACAATTATAATATATACAGCAAGAAGGATGAGAACGCATCAAGGTAATAATGGTAAAATATTGGCGGATATTGGAGAGATAACATTTAAGACATTAAAAAAATATGATATACCGTTTGATGAAATATATTTTGGAAAACCTTATGCCGATTATTATATAGATGACTTAGCTATAAATTGTTTTGAAGATATTGAAAAGGATGTGGGGTATTACATGGATAAGATAGAACCAAGGTATTTTAACAAAATAGAAAACAATTCTATTGAAATATATAGAAAGTCATCAAAAAATTTGGATGGGGAAATATATTATTACAAAAATATACCTAAAATAATAAAAAAGAATTTTCCATTGTTGATAGACCATGATGAAAATAATACATGGTATTCAATGGAAAAGGTTAATGGGTTATCAGTATCAACTTTATATATATCGGAATTATTGACTATAAAAAATTTGAAAGATATAATGGATGCTATAAAAAATATCCAAAATATAGAAACAAGTGGGGAAAAAATAAATATATATGATAATTATTTGCGAAAAATTGAAAAACGGTATAAAGAGTATGATTATAACAAATTTAAAGATAGTGAAATCAAATACAATAAAATTAGAAGATTTTTAAATCAATATGAAGAAGATGATGCTGGTATAGAGAAGGTAATACATGGTGATTGTGTATTTACAAATATAATTTTAAATGAATATGATGAAATTAGATTTATAGATATGAGAGGAAAAGTTGGCGAAGTATTAACAATAAAGGGTGATTGGTTATATGATTGGTCAAAATTATATCAATCTTTAATAGGATACGATAAAATACTACATAATAAAAAATTTAGTAAAAAATATGAGGATTATATGATTGATTTTTTTGAAAAATATTTTTGTAAATTATTCGATAAAAAATACTTAGTATTTTTAAAAATGATAACCGATAGTATGATTTTTTCTTTGATACCTTTACATGATAACGAAAAATGTATAGAATATTACAATTTAATTATTTAAAATAGTTAAATAAACTATAAATTTACTTCTCTCCAGGATGAATTAAACATATAATATAATTCTGAGATAATCAAAATACTCTAAAGTATTAAAGATTAACTACACCTTTTTCTAATTCTTCTTTTTATTGTTTTCCCTTTGCGAGTTTTCCCTTTGCGAGTTTTCCCTTTTTTCCCTTTTTTCCCTTTTATTCTTTTTCCTTTCCGGGTTCTCCTTCGTCCTCCTACTTTTGTCTCGTGCTGCATAAAACGATGTTTAAAATTAAAAATCTCATTATTAAGGAAGTCTATAAGAAAATCAATGAATCTCGCGGGTTCTTTTAAAGCATCTTCATAAGTGTCCATGTATGTCATCTTTTCCAGTCGGTCCAGTACGGATAAACGGACAGTACCGTCAACACCAAGAATAAGGGGGTTGCCGGAAAGTGTTAAAATCAACCTCGCTACTTTTCTCCCACCAATCACTCCGTCGATAACAGTAATAATTTTTTTTTGTTGAATTGGTACCATCCCCCCTCTCTCCTTCTCCACCTCCAACCTGTCAGAACGACGACTAAACACTCCAGCGGTGACATTTAAATCTAAGTTTGATATTTTTGCGATGTCATTTAATATTTCTTCTAAATTGGTCTTAAATTGTAACCTTAACTTTTTCTGAAGCATCTTTACCAAATATCCATCTTCTTCTTTTTTTCTTTCGTTTCTGGCAGGGTGAGGGGGAGGAGCAAAAACAGATTCTCTTTTACTTTTTCTTGATAGAGGAGTTGGTATTTGATCTGGTTTGATGGCAGGATTATGATAGATATGGGACGTTAGAGCTTTCCAAATATTCTCATTAGATGTAAATTTCTCTTTAATGTCCGTTAAAAGTGTTAGTGCTCTCTCCAACTTTTTTAAATAAATAATTGGGTCTTGTCTGGTTTTTGCAACGCGATATAATGCGGCAATGCCTTCCCCCGCTTTTTTTTTCGCTTTTGTTTCTTTATTTTTAATTGTTTCCGCTTTGGCTTTGGCTTTTTGTATATTACGGTATGCTGGGAACATATATATATTTGTAATAAAATAAAAAATAACTAAAAATCAACATCTTCCATGTCAAAAACATTAACATTTAAGATATGTATATAAATGTATAACATATCTTAAAATATATATATGGTTCATTGGGTTTATATTTTAAGATGTACTGGGGAAAAAGAAGACTGGACTAGTAAAGGTGTAAATGATAGAGTTTATATAGGCGAAACGACTAGATTATTTACACGATTAAGAGAACATACTGTAAGAGATGTTGGTTCTTGTACAACGAGTGAATTTTGTCCAAATAGATTAGTAGGTTTATACAAAGTAGAAGATGATTTATTATATATTAATAATGACGAAAATTCAACACATCATAAAATGTATAATGAAGGTTATATAGAGAAATTAGAAAATAAACATGATTCGAGAAATTTAGAAAACACTGTTACAGAAATGTATATGCAAGCAATGGGACCTAAATGGAAAAATGTTTATGGGGGTAAATATCATAATGGTTATAGACCACATAATAATCCATCATTATCGAAAAAATTTAATAGACCATGTTGCAATTGTAAAATACCAGCAGATATAAAAGAATATAATGGAAAAAAGTATTGGCGATGTTCTGTAAAAAATATATGGGAAGATCTCGAAATCTATATAATAAATGAATTAGGATTAAATTTGCAAAATATAGTTGAACCATGTAAATTTTATAAGGAATATAACCAAGAAGAAAAATTTGAATGTGAAAAATTAATTTATAATTATCCAATTGATAAAATAAAACTAACAGGAAAATGTTTACTATTAGATGATAGTGATGATGAGGGTGATAGTATGGAAAATAAAGTAAATGAGTTATTAAAAAAATCAGATTGGTTAGATAAATGTGACCTACAATTAGATAGTCAATGCAGCGGTCCGTGTGATAGATATCTTACTCTTATAAGCGGGCAAGTTATTGGTTGGGAAGTTCCTCCAAAAAGTGAATTATATACTAAACCCATAAAATATAAAGATGAATATATTGTCATATGTTATGATTGTTTTTTAAATCATACAGATGAAGTAAAAGATATATGTCTTAAATTTTACAAAATATAGTTGAATCCTGTAAGTTTTATAAGGAATATAAAGAATATGAAGAATTTAAATGTGAAAAATTATTTGAAATTGTAAAAGAGCAAGATAAAGAATAAGGCAATTAGAAATCTAAAAATCAACATCATCCATGTCAAAAGCGTTAACATTCTTATTACCACTACTTAAACTATAGTCTCCTACGCGCTTTTCGAAAAAGTTCGTTTTGCCTTCTAATGAGATCATTTCCATGAAATCGAAAGGATTTGCTGTTTTGTAGATTTTATCAAATCCCAATTGCTGAACAATACGGTCTGCTACAAATTCGATATATTGAGACATAAGTTTAGCATTCATACCAATGAGTTTGCACGGGAGAGCAGAGCATATGAATTCTTTTTCAATATCCACAGCTTCTTTAATAATATCATATACCTTCTTTTTATTCGGCTTTTTATTTAATTTGCGGAATAATAGTACGGCTAGGTCAGTATGCATTCCTTCGTCTCTGGCGATTAGTTCGTTTGAGAATGTCAATCCCGGCATTAATCCGCGTTTTTTGAGCCAATAAATGGAGCAAAATGCGCCAGAGAAGAAAATCCCTTCGACGCATGCAAACGCCAGTAATCTAGTACCAAAAGAAGAACGTTTATCATTAATCCATTTAATAGCCCAGTCGGCTTTCTTTTTAATACAGGGGAAGTTATCTAATGCCGTGAATAATTTTGTTTTTTCTGCTTCGTCTTTAATGTATGTATCGATGAGGAGAGAATATGTTTCACTTTGCCCAGTTAATATCCCATTAAATATTCCAGTATGATTAATGGGTTCTGAAAAACAAAAGGTTTTTTCATCGTCCGAAATTTTTTCAATACTTTTAATTTTTATTTTGAGGGCTGATGAATACGAATTATCCATCCTTTCACAATATAAAATATTTAACCTTCTGGGACAAAACCCTTGCAATATGAGTTTATTGACATTTTTACAAGTAATATACAATACAAAACAGTCTTTGCAATTATAATATTTATGCCCTCCCTTACCATCGGGTAATAATTTTTTAGCAGCATGACTGTTTAATTTAATAGTAGTTATTATGCCCAGAGTGGTCAACATAATTTGAACATTTTTTAAAAATGACTTATTAACCGAAGTAATCTGAATAGAGGTCGCGTCTTTTGGCTGATTTAGATTAATACATCCATCGGCATCGGCATAACCAGCCAACCACTCTAATTTTGTTTTAATGCTATAATTAATAGGAACTTCATATTTTCGTTTATTTATTTTATTTGTAATATTAAATCTGATAGGATTTTTTTTCTTTTGAATCTTTTCTGGATTAAAATGTGGCAACAGCTCTCTTTTTTTATCATACAAGTAAACCACAGGATATTTGTTCGTATAAGTTCCATCTCCACAGAAGAAACCGTGTATGTATGGGTTTTTGAATTCATCGGGGTCTTCACATTTAATTACAGGTAGGTCATAATCCGATAGAACATTTCCAACTTTAAGATTTTTGGTTTCTACCTTTTCTTGAATACATCTTTCAGGATGACTCTGGTTTCCGGTACGAACCAACCATTTATGGCCATCAGTACAGTCCAATTCCATTCCATTGGAGAGAATTACCTTAAATATAGGTTGGTTTCCAGTATATTTAACTTGGACATTGGAAAATTGGTCGCCATTCCAAACATTTACAAATTCATTTTCCAATTCACCAATATCAAAATATCCCTTATCGGTTAATATTTTTGTATTATGAGAAACACAATGCACATTTTCCATCATGAGTTGAAATCCGTATGCAGCTCTAGCTTCGGGCAATTGAACCTCTGTCATGAAACGCGCGCCCAAATTTTCTATCACAATACCGTCACTCGCGGCGAAAAATGCTAATATCATCTTGATAAAATATTGTTCTTTTTCTGTGAGAGTTTCCCAATGCGCCATATCTTTTGAAAAATCTATTTCTTCGGCTCGCCAGAAGCAATCCATCATTTTCTTGTAACTTTGCCAAACATCTTGGTCTTGTAAAGGAAACATAACGTAGCGATTGGGATTTTCCGAGAGAAGGGGTTCATTTTGAGTTTTCGACATCCTAAATAATATCACTAAACATTTAAATATTTTTCAATAAAATACTTTAGCACTACAAATGGTCTGGTGAAATTAAAAACAATTAGTATTTAATGCCTACAGTGGTGCGGATAGCGAAAAATAAAATAATCTCTTATTATATTAATCAATGGATTTAGCAAATAAAGATAAAATTATCGAGCTGTTACAGTCAGAAATAAATAAAACACAGGACTCTGTTATGGGCTATTTAGAAGAGACAAAGAAGGTTCAAAATGAGAACGAGTTTTTAGAAAGTGTGACAAAGGACTACAAACGATACCATAAATATATAGTAGATGAAAAAGAACGAGAGCGTAAACAGCTGGAAATGTTGATGGGTTACTTGGATAAAATATTACAAGAAGCAGGATTATCTGCCGAAATGGCGAATAAAGCGCGTTTCCAGCAGAATAAGATTTTAGGAGAAATGGATAATATAAAAGGTGAATTGGATAGAATAACTGGTGAACCATCACAACCACAACAACAACCGCAAACTAATATGAGGAATATATAAGTAATGGCTCAACCAAATATACAATCCCATCTACAAAATATCCGGAATTTAGCACAACAAAGACAACAACAACGTATCCCATTAAATACACTTTTAGATCCTACTAATCCAGTACAATCTTTTTTAGAACTAAGAATGGCAATTATAACGGCGCGTTTAGCAACTATACAAGCTCACATTCAACAAAAAAATACTGATCTGGCTGGAGCCATGACACAAATAAGCAGATTAAAAATGCAAGGTGATGAATTAGAAAGAAATTTGGGTACTAAAAAAAAAGATTATAGACATTTAATCGAAGTTTATAAACAAGGATTGAAAATTGTTCAAGAAATGTTAAGAGAGGCTATGATTTAATATATTTATTAATATATATATAAATGGCAGCAAGAGCAGCAGCAATCCCAAACGCAAATCCAGTAGGACTTCCATATCTAATACCAGGAGGAGTACCGGGTCCTTACGCGCCAGCAGACCCTGTAACAGATGCATTGGCAAATCAATTAAATCAACCAGGCGCAGTTACACCATATGCTGCCCCTGCAGGACCCACAGCCGCAGCAAATTTAGCAGCATTAGGATTAAATCCATCGGGACCACAACCGGCAGCGGTCCCGGTAGGTACACCAGGAGACACTGATGCGTGGCAGTTAGCAATACAAAATGCAGAATTGGGCGCAAATTATATACAAAATTCAAATTATGTAGCAGGTAAAGCAAATGAGTTCCGCGAAGTAGCAGTTATTCGTTTAAGAGAAATCTATGGTCGTCTGTTATCCATAGGTGCTCAAGCAGGACCAGCCGCAGCTGCAGCAGGACAAGCACAGGAAGCATTAGTTGAGTTGATTAATGCTGTAAATGCACAGGGATATATTGATCCTCAACAAGCACAAGCTATGGCAGATTTAGCAGAGCAACTTCAAAATGTGGATATTCCACAGATGATGGCCGGATTAATTGGAGAGATTAATTCTATAGCCCAAGCGGTTGGCGTAGTTGCGGATAATAGAGACCCTGGTGATACTGGTCCCATACCTCTTGTCGGTGGTCGAAAGAAAAAGGCAAAAAAGACCCGTAGAAAGGAAAAGAAAGGTGGTTACAAATTTACTCGTGCGGCAATTAGTCGTCGTTCATTGAGACAATCTAGGAGAAAAAGTTTACGCGGTAAACATAAGAAACGCAAACAAACAAAGAAACGTCGGAAGAAACGTCGTTAAAATCGCTTTCCTGTAATTTGTCGTTTGAACAAGGCTTTAGGATGTTTGGCCCGTCGAATTCGCTCCTGAAGTTTTTTATAATAATTTTTATATTTTCGCTGAATTATTTTCAGCCAAAATGTTTTTGGTATACATATTTGGTGTCCGGTATTTAGGTAAATCATTTGTACGATTTCCAATTTGTAATTTTTAACGATGTTGTAATAATTGCGTATAGAAGGGTGGTTTACATCAGACCACCTTCGTCTCCTATTTAATCCCCATGGTCCAGTATTATCTGTGGGATATAGGTCTTGGTCGTATAACTCATCATTTCCAATTATATAAAAGCATAAGTAAGAATTATAAATATAATTTTTAAGAACAATATTGTCATCATTAATATTGCCGTGAAAATATGGATGATATAGTTCACATATGGCTAATTTATATTTTGGTTCAATTAATTCGACGAAATCATTCATATATATTTAGGATAATCTTCTCTAAATAGGCATTAAATCAATTTTTTATATTTGAATTATATATAATGATGAATTTTAACAATATATTGAAGAATAAATACCTATATTACTTGGCAGTTGCTCTCATGATGCTGAATGTGTTGGGATATGTCTCCCTTGGTTCTATTGAGTGCGTGCTAGTATTGGGAGGAGCAGCATACATTGCCAATCACTTTACCAAAAATCGAACAGCCGATATCTTCATTGGTCTTTTCGTTTCCAATATCCTTTTTGGATGCGGGCGTCTTAAGGAAGGGTTTGACACCGGTGCAAAATTGGCAGAAAAAACCTTTAACAAAATCACTGATGAAGCAAAAGTTGCTGCTCTTCAAGGTGATGTTGTTTCAGCCGCAGCAAAATCACAAGCAGCCAAACATGTAAATGATGCTTTAAATGTATGCAACGATGATAAATGTAAAAAGAAGACAACTAATTTAAAAATGTGATTTTATAAAAAAATTATTATTATATCTAATATATATAATAATGAAAAAACTACTCCAGAACAAGTATGTATTATATTTAGTATTATTCATTGCAATCACCAATGTTTTAGGATATTTAGCCATTGGTGATTTTAATTCATTGATGGTATTTATTGCCATTGGTGCTTTGGCGAGTCACTTTAGTAAAAATATGATTATTATCTTGGGGTCGGCCATATTGGGAACAAATATCTTTTATGCTAGCAGTCGAATGAGAGAAGGTATGGGAAATAAAGTTCCGGAAAATAAATCACTGAAAAAAAAGGAATCAATGGAAAGTAAATTTGCTTCTTCCAGACCAGCCAAAGTTGGTGAAGCAGCAACCGATGAAGAAGACGAGGTTGACAGCACCAGAATAGATTATGCTGCTACTATGGAACAGGCCTACGATAATCTTAATAAGATGTTGGGCGACGGTGGTATGAAAAATTTAACAAAGGATACAAAGGGTTTAATGGACCAGCAGAAAGAGCTGATGGGACAATTAAAAGATTTTGCGCCTCTCATGGAACAAGCTGGGAGTATGTTGGATAAATTGGGTGGCATGGATAACTTGAAGGGATTAATGGGTAAAATGGGTGGTATAAAATTACCGAACGGTAAAAAAATATAAACATTTAATATAAATGGTCCGTCGCAAATGTCCTCCAGGAGTAATTTGTATTGAAAATGTAACAATTACATTTTTAATTTGTGCAGTTGGTTTAATTGTACTTTATTTATATTATTCAGGTTTCTCTCCAAACCAACCAACTGTTATGGTAAATAAAGATATAATTTCAAGAAGTGACGATTTTTTTCCTAGATGGAACGCGTCATCTACCGACGCGTCACGAGATGTTTTAATGAATCCATATTCACCACCTTTAAAATTAGATAGATTTATGCCTCCGTCTAGAGGAACCATTGACCCACGAGGTGTCCCTATTAATGTTAGGACTAGAGGATTCGATGATGCATATAGACAGGTTGGATTACTAACAAGACTTAATGGTAAAGAAACAATACTACCTTTAATGGGTCGCCCTCTTCATACCAATCGTAACAAATGGCAATATTATACGATAAGCGACCAACATCAAGGTATTAAATTACCAGTATCAAGGAATGGTCGTAGTTGTACAAATGAATATGGGTGCGATGACTTGTTTAATAGTGATACAATTTATGTAGAAGGTTATAAAGATGCATTTAAGGTAACTATGTATGAAAATGCATTACCTCGGTATATTCCATATCTTTAAATGTTTTATATATATAAAATGGCTTTAATTACAATGGACAAAAACAGAGATATTATCCCACAAATACGGAAAATAAATGTCCATCAACAGGAAATTAAGGATTTGGAACTCGGATACATTACTTATTCGAAAAAATTCGAACACATTATGAAATTGGAACAAGGGGATAAACTTGCGAGAGATTGTAGTGGTGTATATTACAAACATGTTAATACTGGTTATTTTATCCAGCTCAGAAGATGGTGGACAAATCAAGGCAGAGAGCAAACATTTACCAACCTTGACGAGGATTTTACAACTTTCATGAAATATCTAGACACAGTATTAAATATGCTGAATATAACATACGACATTAGTTGTAGGAATATAAGCAAAAAACTTGGCGAGTTGGCAAAATCCTTGACAAGAGGATTGTACATGCTTAAAAAAACATATCCAGGTGAAAAGAAATTAGTTTGTAAGATTGATAGTATCATACTATCATTGATAGACTTTAAGAATAGAATTGGAGAGAAATTAGATATTAAAATCCCGATTTCACAACAGCGTCAGCGAACATTTAGTAATTAATATAATCAAGTAATTTAGATCATATTAATTAATTATCTCCTTTGTAAATACCAGAGCATCATTCGTATTTGCCCCTCCATCATTATTCACAAAAGACATTGTGCCTTTTGGGACAATAAGTGTCAATGTAATCTTATTAGAATTTTCACTATCAACCACATTATTTGGGTCCGCGATTGTTCTTACATTTCCATTTGTATTAGATGAGTTATTAATACTTGAAGATTTTTTTTTTACTGTTGGAACCGCTGTTACATTTGTATTAGATAAGTTATTAATACTTGAAGAATTTTTTTTTACTTTTGGAACCACTGTTGGAACCACTTTTGGAACCACTGTTGGAACCACTTTTGGAACCGCTGTTGGAACCGCTGTTACATTTGTATTAGATAAGTTATTAATACTTGAAGAATTTTTTTTTACTTTTGGAACCACTGTTGGAACCACTTTTGGAACCGCTGTTGGAACCGCTGTTACATTTGTATTAGATGAGTTATTAATACTTGAAGAATTTTTTTTTACTTTTGGAACCACTGTTACATTTGTATTAGATGAGTTATTAATACTTGAAGAATTTTTTTTTACTGTTGGAACCACTGTTGGAACCGTTGTTACATTTGTATTAGATGAGTTATTAATACTTGAAGATTTTTTTTTTACTGTTGGAACCGTTGTTACATTTGTATTAGATGAGTTATTAATACTTGAAGAATTTTTTTTTACTGTTGGAACCACTGTTGGAACCACTTTTGGAACCACTGTTGGAACCGCTGTTACATTTGTATTAGATGAGTTATTAATACTTGAAGAATTTTTTTTTACTGTTGGAACCGCTGTTACATTTGTATTAGATGAGTTATTAATACTTGAAGAATTTTTTTTTACTTTTGGAACCACTGTTGGAACCACTGTTGCATTTGTATTAGATGGCTGATTATATTGCGACTTTTTATATGGTTTAGGTACTTTTCCTTTAGATTTCGTTCCTTTAGATCTTTTTCTTTTAGATTTTTTTCTTTTAGATTGTGTTCTTTTATTTTTATTTCCACCCGTCCACCCACCTCGCAAACTAGATGTTCTTAAATTAAGATATCTTTTTTTTCTTCTACTTTCCCTTTTTCTTCCCTTTTTTGTTCGTTTCCTTTTTTTAATAGTTACATTATTTGTCCCTCTGATTATTTTTCTCAATCTTTTTTTTGTAATGTTCATATGTATATACAATAACTAATATTTTTTTTATTATAATAGTATATTAATGAGTTGTCCTAACAATGAATCTACTAAATTAAATACACGACATGAAGACGAATGCAAAGGTAATTGTGATTTTAATTTTTCATATAATCCCAACAGTACTTGTGAATTAATTAATAAAGGCGATTATTTAGAAATTAAAACTGACGGGAAGAATAACATAACATATAATTCACAACCGATTACTCTTAATAACGCAAGATTATACACACCATCATTGCATACTTTCGATGGCAAACATACCGATGCTGAATTAATATTAAAACATGAAGGTGGGTCAACCAACTATATGATTTGCTTACCCATTAAAGCCACCGATGGAACAGGAGATTCTGTATTTTTTTTTAAACAATTCGCGCAACATATTCCATTGGAAAAAAATTATCCAGCAAATGTAAATGTTAAAAAATGGTCTCTGAATGATGTCATGCCAGCTCCTAAAACGCCATTTTATCACTATATCGGACAATCGCCATACCCACCCTGCAATATGAAGACTACGATGATTGTATTTGATATAAATCATTCTTCAACCATAAACAAAAAGGATTTAAATTTAATTAAAACAATAATAAAACCAACCGCTAATAACTCTGAAGATTTTACAGACAGTACCAAAGAAGGATTTGTAGGAACTTCATTGGAAGGTTTCGTATCATATAATTCAGGTGGAGCAAACAATAAAGATAAGGATAATGATACAGAACAGGCAATGGAATGTACCGAATATTACGATACTGACACAACCTTCAGTACTGGTCAAAAGGATTTAAAACCACAGTCTATCGATTGGGCAAAAATACAAAAAAGCACTGCTTTTACAGTAGTTATTATAATTTTTTTTATATTGTTTGGAGGAATATGTATATATTTTATTTATACTATAATAAATAAAAATCTAGTCGGGATATCAAAAATGTCAACCGCGGAATTAGATAATATTCAGAGTTGATATGTTAAATAATTAATAATATATTATTAATAATTATTCAGTTAGTTTTGCAGCACCATACAATTTATCTTGAACACCTTTGTAAGGGGACTTATCTCCTCCGGTATTTCTTTTAAATACATAAGGAATTTGTTTGAAAATAACTTCTTCTTCGATGGTAACTGGGAATTGGTTCATAGCAGTTAAAACCCGGGACTTTTTTCTTTCACTGGGTATATAAATAGAAGCAGAATGAAGTCCTTGAGAACGCATAATTACTTGATATGCAGCAACAAGACCAATTGCACCAACCACGGGATGTGCGCCAAACAAACTAAGAGCAATCATAACAACCACTATTTTACCAACAACAGTATCAACTAATTCTCCAATAACTCCAGGTATTGGAGCATCTGATACGATAAAAACTACCAACAGTGTTGCCAATACATAATGATGTGTATCCTTTTTCATGATTTTGAATAAATCTGTCATATATCATAAGGTGATATTTTTTATTATAAGAAATTGAAATAAATGAATCAACCTAAATAAATCAATATAATTTATATGATGAGCGAAGAGATTGCAACATACTTGGGACCCAAAGGTTATAGTATTAAAAAGGAATATTTAACTATTCAAGAACAGGAGTTAATAAGAAAAGAACTAACTGTTAAGGCATTTGTGCCTAAAACTTCTATATCACAACCTACACCATTCCCTGCATATAGAGAATCCCCAAATAAAATATATGTGCCAAGATTTTATGGCATGAAAACATATGGTGAACCCGATGCAATTAAAATTTCAGATGGTGAAGATATAAATATCGCATTTATAGGAGATTTAAGACCATTTCAGAAACCAATTGTAGAAAAATATGTGAATAGTGCTAAAACCACAGGAGCCGGTTTACTAGAAATTCATTGTGGTGCAGGAAAATGTACAGCGGCGGGCACACCAATTATGCTGTCAAACGGTGCAATAACAATGGTAGAAAATATAAAGGTTGGTGATGAATTAATGGGGGATGATTCAACGCCAAGAACGGTTTTAACTTTAGCGAGAGGAAGAGAAATGATGTATGATATTGTACCCAATAAAGGGGATACATATACCGTTAATGAATCTCATATATTATCATTAAAATGTTCTGTTAATTATTTGAATAAATTTAAAAAGGGAGACATTGTTGATATATCCGTGAGGGATTATTTAAATTTGCCAAAAACTTTTCATGGACAAGATGCACCATTATTAGGATACAGGGTTCCTATTAAATTTCCGGAAAAAGATGTTGAAATGGAACCATATGCCTTAGGATATTGGTTGTGTGAGGGTACAAACAGATATCCGCAAATTACAACCATGGCAGAACCGGTTATGCGATATTTTACAGAATATGCTGATAAATTAGGTTTATTTATACTACAAAGGGAAGGAAATATTTCACACAACACAAGTGAAAATAAATTCTTAAACATGGTAATAAAATATGATTTAATTCAAAACAAGAATATTCCTCAGATATATAAATGTAATAGTAGACAAGTACAATTGCAGGTATTGGCGGGCATTATTGATAGCGATGGTTATTTATCAAATAATGGATATGATATAGTTAACAAAAATGAAAGATTGTTAGATGATATTATATTTATATCGCGCTCTTTGGGGTTTTCTGCATATAAAAAGAAAGAAGGTGTTTATTATAGAACCCATATTGATGGCGAAGGCTTGGAAAATATACCAGTAAAATTAATTATAAAGAAAGCGCAAACAAGAAAACGGATTAAGGATGTTTTAGTTACACAAATAAAAGTTGTTAAAAAAGAAGTGGGTGATTATTATGGTTTTGAAATAGATGGAAATAGGAGATTCATATTGGGAGATTTCCAAGTTACCCATAATACAGTGATGGGTTTAAAAATCATATCAGAATTGAAAAAGAAAACCATTGTTATTGTACACAAAGAATTCTTATTACAGCAATGGACAGAAAGAATCAATGAATTTCTTCCCACCGCAAAAGTGGGAAGAATCCAAGGTAAAATTATTGATATTGAAGGTAAAGATATAGTTATAGGAATGCTTCAGTCTTTATCTATGAAGAAATACCCCATAAGTTTGTTCCAACAGTTTGGTCTTACTATAATTGACGAATGTTTTCCTTATAATACGATGGTGCAAACAGAAAAAGGTCATGTTAGCATAGGTAGTTTATATGAAAAATGGAAAAATAAAGATAAACTCCCTAAAATATTAAGTTTTAATAGAGAAACAAATAAGTTCGAGTATAAAAGCATGACTTATTCTTGGAGAAAAGAAAGAGAAGATTTGGTAAAAATTAAAATGTCAAACAAAGTTATAAATTGTACACCGGAACATAAAATATTATCAGTTAACGGTTATATTGAAGCGAATAAATTAAAAAAAGGAGATTTAATAATTTCTAAATATGATACAAATAATAAAGATAGTATTGTATCAAAGGCATTAAATGAAGACCAACAGCAGATAATATATGGGTCATATCTAGGCAATGGTCATATAGAAATAACGGAAAAAAATAGATATAGATTAAAAATAACACATTGTGTAAAACAAAAAGAATATTGTGAATGGAAAGCAAATATGTTTGGTGTTAAAGAATTAAAATATATTGAAAAAAATGAATATTCACAAAAAGCATTATATGTCTTCCAAACAAAAATATTTGATTTGGAAGAAAAAATAACAAAAGGTAATAAAATAGTACTGGAACGGTTATTAGATAAATTAGATGAGCGAGGAATAGCAATATGGTATATGGATAACTGTAGTATTAGTAAATATGCATGTATACATTCTAATAAGTTTGATTATGAAATTCAAGAAAAATTTGTTAAAAAATTCAAACAATACAACATTGATTGTACGATCAATAAAAGTAAAGGAAATTATTATTTGAGATTTAATAAAGAAAATTCCTTAAAATTATTAAAATTGGTAGGTCCATATATTCATAATTCAATGGATTGTGAATTAGGTAATAGAGAGCAAAATTATGAATGGGGTAATAATTTTCTAGATCACGGGTTATTAAGAGTCACTGATATAAGTTATTTTAAAAATAAAGGTACAAATATATGTAAAAACCTATATGTGTATGATATTGAAGTAGAAGATAATCATAATTACATTATAGGTACTAAAATAGTTGGCAAAAACGAAGAATACATGGATGGTCCGGTGGTGTCAAATTGTCATCATATAGCAGCAGAAGTATTCAGCAATGCATTATTTCAAATTGTAACAAAATATATGTTGGGGTTATCAGCTACAATGGAGAGAAAAGACAGACTAACCCATGTAATTAAAATGTTTATCGGAGAGGTTGTTTATAAAAAAGAGCGAGAATCAAATGATATTGTTACAATAAGAGGGATAAATTATGAAATAGACGATGATGAATTTTCCAAGGTAGAATATAATTTCAAAGGACAAGTTCATTATTCAAAAATGATTAAAAAATTATGCGAATTTAATAGACGAACAGAGTTTATATTGAAAATATTGACTGATTCTTTAATAGAAAACCCGACGCAACAATTCATAGTACTAGCTCACAACAGGAATGTATTAAAATATTTACATGATACCATCGAAAACCGAAAAATATCAACAGTTGGATATTATGTAGGTGGGATGAAGCAAAAAGATTTGAAGTTGAGTGAAGATAAACAGGTAATTATCGCAACTTATGCAATGGCAGAAGAGGCATTGGATATTAAAACATTGACATCATTAATTATGGTGACTCCCAAATCAGATGTCAGACAAGCAGTTGGAAGAATTTTGAGAAAAAAACAATCAAACGCAGTAGTTTATGATATTGTGGATATGCATGGTCTATTTCAAAGACAATGGCAGAAAAGGTGTGCATGGTATAGAAAACAGAAATTTACTATTACTATTGCCAATAATGAAGAGTATGATAAAAAACAATGGCGCATACTAAGCACAGGAGGAAAAAGATTAAATCATAAAAAACCACCTGATCAGACAAGTGGTTTATTAAAAGGGATATGTTTGATTAAATAATTCATGTTATAATAATATATTTATAATCTTTCACCAACTGGTGCAGCTTGGTCTAATACAGGTGATTCGCTACTTTTACCCGTAAAGTGGTCGTAATTATCTTGACAATTAACATGTCTTAATTTACTTAAAGGACCGGTTGCCCATGGAAGAGATTCACTAGTTGGTGAAGAGAACCCGGGTGTATTTGGATTATTGCTATCAACTTGAGAGTATCCTCCCATCATTTTTTTTTTAGTTTGTCTATATTTTTTACCACTTTTTTTTTTCGAACCGTTGCGTTTTGTATTGCGTTTTATATTGCGTTTTGTATTGCGTTTTATTTTGCGTTTTGTATTGCGTTTTATTTTG
>Ga0206131_10000297_pt1 | contig 72090 bp, 78 predicted proteins | sample Helgoland_Spring_FD_148636 | JGI IMG/M metagenome (GOLD analysis project Ga0206131, IMG submission 148636) | Pelagic subsurface seawater microbial communities from Kabeltonne, Helgoland, North Sea - Helgoland_Spring_Bloom_20160517_1 | ecosystem: Environmental > Aquatic > Marine > Epipelagic ... | reverse complement strand
AGACAGACGCGACAATACTAGAATTACAGGGGTCTGGTTCAAAAGGAAATACATCAATAGGTGGAGGTATAAAAAAAATAAAAAAAACGTATAAAAATAATAGTAAAAAAAATACAAAAAAAAAAATAAAAAAAACGTAAAAAAATAATAGTAAAAAAAATACAAGAAGGAAAAAAAATAATAAAATAAAAAATACAAGAAGGAAAAAAAATAATAAAATAAAAAATACAAGAAGGATAAAAAATACAAGAAGAAATAAAAAAAAATAAATATAAAACATATTTATTTTTGTTTGATATTTGGAGATTATGGGTAAGTATTGTTTTATTTAAAAAGTTAGATATTAAAAGTGACGAAACAATAGAATTTAAGAATTTAATAATTTAAAATTTTCATTAAATGATTTTTGGAACTATAAAGAAACAATAAATCATATTTTTAAAGTTGAAGAATGGAATGGTCAATTAATGTATTATAATACTATAGAGGGACTATATAATGTTATAAACACTCCGAAATCAAAATAAGATTTTTACAAACAAAAATTTAAATTTTGAAATAATTTTTAATAGTATTGTTTAGTCATAATAAACTTCAAAATTTATTACTATATTTATTTCACCTCTAAATAAATTATCAAGACATAAAACTTTTTTAAATGGCCACAATTCAATCATTTTTAAAAGAAACTTATTAAATTCTTCAGTGTCTTGCTGATTTTTTATTATTATTTTTATTTCATTCGTTTTCATTAGAAATAAATGCTTATTAGAAATATTAAAATGATTTTTAAGACTCTTTAAAACTGGTATAACTTCTTTAATATTGTATTTATATAATTTGTAAGTCTTATTGTTTTTTAAAATATTTATTGTATTCTTATTAAATTTTTTTTCATAAAGACTTTCCGCAAAAAGAGTGTTAAATTTTAAAATATTAAATCCGTAATTGATACATTTTTTAACATTTTCACAAAAAAGATAATCTTTATTATGATTTTCTATTTGAGAAATAACATTACGAAATAAGTTTAACAAAAATTTATCTTCTGTTGTTACCACATTATTTTTATGATTTTCAATTAACATTTTAAAATTATTATTCTTTTTTAGACTAATTAAACACATATTTTGAAGAGATTCTACCTGATTACATTTATTTTTAGGTATTACATCAAGCCAAAGATTTTTAGGCGCATAAATCCTCATTCCCGGATATAATGGCGATGGAGGTAGTAAAGGCATTTAAAATCAATAAAAAAAATAAATTTAAATCAATTTTATAAAAAGAAAACTTGGATTAATAAAAAAAAAAATAAATATATTTTTTCATATAGGAAACATTAATTAGTTTAATTTGTGTAAAAAATCACAAATTTCTTTATGAGTTTCCAACTTGTTTTTATATTCAACCGCGTAATCAAAAGCAGTTTTTCCATCTATATCTTTAATATGAACAATTTGCGAGTTCCTTGTTGTAAGTAATTCACAAATTTCCAAATCTTCGTTTGAAACGGCGTAATGGAGAACAGTTTCTCCGTCTATATCCTGTTTAAGTAATTCTTCTTCTGGATAACTCATTAACGTTTGAATATCTCTGTTTTCAACTGCTACGTGAGCGTCTGTTGATTTTTTAACAAGGTCTTCTATTGTAGTCATTATTTGTTCTTCTTGTGACATTTTGATTTTTTAATAAAATAGAAAAGTTATATTCAATTTTTATAATTATACTTAATTGCGAATAAATCCAAGAATATGGATTTTTGTTATACTTACTAATTAATAAAAAAAAATTGAATTTGAGAAAACTAAAAATAGAAAGTAATTAGGGTTGGGATTATTAGAGGGTCCCCAGATATTACGCACCAGGTGTGTGATAGCTGATTAACGGGGTGAAGAGGCACCGTTATAGAGGTTGGGATTATTAGAGGGTCCCCAGATATTATACACCAGGTGTGTGATAGCTGATTAGACGGGGGTGAAGTGGCACCGTTATAGAGGGTTGGGATTATTAGAGGGTCCCCAGATATTACACACCAGGTGTGTGATATCTGATTATAAGGAGAGGACGGGGCCATAAGATATTGTATAAATTTAATCGTTTGTATAATAAAAAAAATTTTTTACTTTTGAATAATTTTTAATTATAGAGTTATATTATACTTATGAATACCAGTTATTATTAGAGGCATAAAAAATATAATTACATTTGAAATATGAAAATCATTTTGGTATTCATATTTTTTTTCTTTTTTATTTGTTTCTTTTTTATTTGTTTCTTCAATTGTAGAAGTCAACACAACAATTTTATTAGTTAAAGTAGTAATATTTTTATTTGCTTTAACTAATTCTTCTTTCATTTCTTCAAATACTTGTTTGTTATCTTCTGTAGATATAACTTCTGAAACTTCTGTAACTTCTGTAACTTCGTTATCTGTAACTTCTGTAACTTCGTTATCCGTAACTTCTGGAACTAAAGCTACTCTTTCAATTCTATTTGTTTGTGGTAATATACTATATATTTCTTCTACAAATTCTTTATAATTTTGTAGGTTTCCTTGTTTAGTTACTTTTCTTTGTCCGCCAAAATTGATCCATTGTTCCCAATTAATTTCTATAAGTGGTTGTAATTCAATTGTAGTATTATCAGAATGAATAGTATTAACTTTACAAATATGAACGAAACTATTATTTTTGGCTAAACAATATAAACCTCCTGTTTTAGTTACTGGGTTATTTTGTTTATTATCAATATTAATAATTTCCTTATCTTTTAATTTATCTTTATTAGTATTATATTCTTCTTTGGTAATACATTTAACATATGGTTTTTGCTTTCTATTAAATTGTTCCATTTTTATTTTATTTATACTTTATGTATACTTCTTTTATTACTTTGTTTATGGTAAAAAATCAATTTTATTATATTTTATTAAAGATATGAACCTTCGAGAATTAATAAATGAATTACCTTTGGAACTTATTTATAAAATTATGTCTTACATCTTAAAACCGCAACCCAAAGAACTTATGGAAGATATTAGGAATTATCATTTCTATAAGGATTTGGGATTAAAATTATATAAAAATAAGTTTAAAGAAGAAGAAAATGAGGAAGAATATAAGAATTGGTTTACTAATGATATAGGAGCATATTTGAATGAGGACCAGGCAATAATGAATGGTTTAGTTGATAAGTTTTATAATACCTATTGGAGACTTTATACCTTGAGAGATAAAGATAAAATAAAGGTGGCATATTCCTTTTTGAGATATACTAAAAAATCCGCAGATATTGAATTAAATTTTTTATGGGGTATTATGAAACCAAATGAGAGAATAGAAATGATAAAAAAAAATTGTAGTAAAGAGGAAATAGCGGTTTTTATGTAAAAATTTATATTTTATAAACTATTTAAATGTTCGTCAACTATTTCATTTTTTTCTAATTCCATAATCCTTACAAAAATTGTATATTCAGTATTATCAGTTAAATCGTCATATCCAATATATAACCGACTATACCTATAATTATTTTTTACTAACATAAAGTTAGAATTCCATTTAATTTTTTTAAGGTATCTTTTCATATTATGTAAATCGTAAGGTTTTGGGTTTGCTGTTGTACAAGATTTAAAAAACCCTTCTGTTGTTTTTGTTAGCATTGATTTAACAGACATTTTAATTCCTTTAAATTTTAACCAATACTCTCTAACTTCTTCCCAAACAGATTCATCATTTCCATTATATACTTTAAATGGAATATGATTATTTATTTTTACAAAACTATTTATTTTGTCATGTTTCATTTCTTTTGGTTTTTTAATTTCATTAACTTTAATATCCCCCTTTACTTCATCTTTTGTTCTTAATGAACCTTTCGAATATTTATTAATTATATCAATCTGTTTTTCATATGCCAAACAAATATCATAATCTTCTTTGTTTTCAGTTATAAATCTTGTACGTTTTATTTTTAATTGGTTTTTTTTTTCCCATTTAATAAAATTAAATAGAAATCTACACATTTGATATAAAACATCTTGTTGATTATAATATTGCGGAAACGATAAGACCGCATTATCGAAATTACCTATATTTTGGTTAATCAATGTAACACTCATTCCTATACAAATATGTCCAGTTATAAATGTGGGTCTATTTGGATATCTTTCAATAATATCTTGTATTTGACTGGAAGGTTCATTATCATTATTTAGTTCCAATTCCTTAATATTATTTTGTTCTTTAATAAATCCACTACATACCTCTCCATTAAAAATTATAACTAACGCTTTGTCTAGATTAGAAATAATTATATCCATAACTCCATAATGGGTTACGCGACGAATATATCCGGGAAAGAAATTATAACTAAATGATTCATTGTTTACAAAATCTTTGGAAATCATATCCATAATGGTATATTTTAGAAAAGCGAGATATTCATATTCTTTTCCTAAAGAGAAATAAGTTTTTGATTTATTGTACCATTCATTTTTTGATGTTAAATCGGGTTCCCACCTATCAATAATATATTGAGGTATTATTTTACTAAACTCAATTGTTTTTTCAAAAGGGTTTCCATTTAATTTTGATACAACATATAGTTCAGTATTTGTAACACCAAAATATTTAGTACTATCTGTAATATTAAGTTGTTCTTGAACATCGACAATATATATTTTTTTATATATATCGTGTTTTGTATCATTCCACAATTTAAATGGCGTTGCGGAATAACAATATATTCTTTCAATAATTTCTTCATTATTCATTTTATTAACATCATCTCTGTAACTGGGAATATACTTATGTGCCTCATCAATATGAATAATTATTTTCTTATTACACCCTGAAGTAGAATTTATTAAATCAATTAAAGCGTGTATAGATTCTGTAAATCTTACTTTATGACCACACATAATTACAATTTCTATCTTATTATCTTTTATCCCTTTCCAAACATTTAAAATATTTTTAGTTTGATATGAAACACCTTTATTTTCACTATTTAATACAATTAATTTTTCACCAAATTGGTCTTTTGCTCTTTCAAAAAATTGTTTATTTGATTTAATTGTATTCATAGTAACAATGAAATGTATGATATCTGAATTCTGTTTTATATTTTCCAAACAAATAAAAGTTTTCCCTTCTTGTGGTTTTCTAATAATTGTATAAAGATATTTATATTCATTTTCCATATTAATTATATGATATTTAGAGTGTAAAAATCAATTTTTAAAATTGATTTATTTATTTAATAATACTTAAGATTAATTATAAAATGACAACTTTAATGAATGTAGGATGTCCTCATTTCCAGGGAGAATTAAGAAAATATAGACAAGCAGACTATAATATATATAAATCTTTATATGAGTTTATTGATAATATTATAAATAAGTGTTCTGTTATTTCACTAACCTTTAAATTTATTGAGAATGAAATATTAGAAATTCGGATTTCAGATAATTATACTGAAGGATTTAAAGATATTGGTAATAATAAAACAAATAATCCATTTAATATGAGTCATATGCGTCCTGGACAAGAGAATGACAAAGAAATGTCGCAATTTGGTATTGGAATGAAAGCGGGCGCAATTTCACTTGCACAAAAAATGAATATATTTACAAGAGTAAAAGATCGTTTCTATGACATTGAGATGGATTTTTTAGAAATGTCTAAAAGAGAAGATCCAATGGAATCATTTAATCCCAAACAAAAAGAGAAAGATATAGATGAATATAATGAAAATCATCCATTTGATTATGGATCAACTATTATTCTTTCAAATATTAGGAAAACTATGTATAGTTATTTAAATGAGTCGGAAGCAATTAATGATTTAATTAAAAATATATCATTTACATATAGCGAAATTTTAGAAAAAAATGAAGTTGTAATTCGTGTCAATGATATAAAGGTAGAACCGGTTATGTCATTCTTTAAAGAAAAAGAATGTATCCCATATAATAGAGAATGTAAAATATTCTGGTTATACAATAAAGAAACCCGTGATATTATTTATATAGGTTTTTATGGAAAAGAATCAAAAATTTATAATAAGGTAACTAAGAGATTAAATAAAATTAAAGAAGGTGATATTAAAAAAATATATTTAGAAAAAGGATATGAATATACATATTGTTTTAATGAGAAAGAATTGGAGTGTATTAAAATACAATCTACCTTTACGATGTATCATCCTTTAATGATGACAAAAGATGAAGCTGCTGAAAATATGCCCAGAAATAGAATATTGATTTACAGAGATGGGCGATTATATGGTAATTGGCATAATGAAAAGAGTAATGATGGATGTGGAAATTTTACTGATACGCGAATGGATTTCAAATCTAAAGTTATTGCTAAGAATTTGGGTTTAACATTTAATAAAAATATTTCACAATCTCTGAAAAATGAATTATCTAATGTAGTTAAACAATTCTTTCTTGAATTGAAAAGAGGATTTAATGCTTCTACCGATTCAAAAGCAAACGAAAAACTATATGATATAGCAATTGAAAATAATTTATCGGTGTGTAAAGGAGGGAATGATGAAGATAATGTATTAATTGATAGAAGACCTGTAAAAAGTAGAGAACCCAAGGAACAGAAACCTAAACCTAAACCCGAACCGGTTAAAATTTATAATGAACAAATATTAAGATTATTTATGAATAGTATTCATTCTTTTAATAAATATAAGTTGGAAGATTATAATTTAGAAAAGGCAAAGAAAATAGAAGCAAATACAAAATTATATGAATCTATATTTATACTGAATAATTTATTAAAAGAATATTTGAAATAATAAAGTTATAGGTTTCTCTTCTATTTAGCATTTAAATTATATTTAAGGTAATTATTTTTTAAATTGTGTATAGTGTTCTCTTAAAAAAATTATTGTTTATTGTAAAAAATGATAAAAAAAAATTATAGTAAGGATGAAATTTCTGTTTTTATGTAGGTTTAGTTATCACTAACTTTTATAAAATGGAATTATATAATATTTTTAAACTCTCTTTAATTTTTATTTTTTCTGCTTCATATGCTTTTATATAATCTTGCTTTTCTTCTTCATATGCTTCTATATATTCCAGTTTTTCATCTTCATATGCTTCTATATAATCTTGCTTTTCTGCTTTATATTTTATAATATATTCTTTCTTTTCTTCATTATACTCCAAATTTTCTTTTTCCAATATATCAATTCTTTCTTGTAATTTGATAATTTTAGTATCTTTATCTGATTTAATTTTTATAGATTTGTTTCTATTTACTAAACTATTAATACCTGATATAAATCGTAGTGAGTTAGACCTCATAATTCCCGGTTTAGTTATATTTTGTTTACAGCCTAATTCTAACCATTTCTGTTCAGTAATTTTAATCAATGATTTTAATGTAATTTTCTTCTCGTGTTTGCTAACTTCATTTATAATAAATATATAGGCTTGTTTGGAATCAAGGAAATCAACTAAACAAAATAGTCCTCCTGGGTTAATATTATCCGAAGAAATACTTATATCAATTGTTTTATTTTCAAAATCGTGTAAATAATTTAATAACTCTTTTCGGAGATTAGTATTCATAGATTTGACATATGGCAATAGTGTTTCGTTAAACATTTTTAGATTAAAAATAATAATTTATATAAATAATCAATTTTATTTAAAAAAAAAACTTAAAAAAATAAAATTGATATTTTTAATATTATTCAATATTATTAAATGACTAAACAACTAACTGTAGCCGATTTTTTTTGCGGTGCTGGGGGATTTTCAGAAGGTTTTAATCAAGCCGGATTTGACGTAATATTTTCTTTGGATAATTGGAAACCCGCAGTAGAAACACATGATATAAATCATCCAAATTGTGATTGTAAAAATATGAATATTCTAGATTTAAAAACAACAGAAGATATTGATAAACATATACCAGATACAGATATAATAATCGGTTCTCCTCCATGTGTATCATTTTCTAATTCGAATAAATCTGGTAAAGCAGATAAAACATTGGGAATACAATTAATCGAACAATTTTTAAAAATAGTTTTATATAAAAAAACTAAACCGAATAGTAAATTAAAATATTGGATAATGGAAAACGTACCAAATAGTTTAAATTATTTGGAAGATAAAGATTTTTTAACAGCTAAAGATTTGAATCTTGACGAAAGTTTGCCAAATTTAGAAATAAAAAATAAGAAAATTTTAATTGCGTCAGATTATGGTTCTCCACAAAAAAGGAAAAGAGCAATAGTAGGAGATTTTATAATTCCTAAAATAACTCATAATCAAGAGAGTGAAGTTAAAATAATTGATATTTGTAAAAGTTTGGGACCACCTTTAAAAAATAAAAAAAAAGTTATTAAAGATATTTTATTTGATTTTAAAATAAAAAAAGAAGAACTTACCGACCATTTTTATGATGGTAAAATACCAGAAGTATTATGGGAAAAGGCAAAAAGACTAAAAACCGATCATGGATTTATGGGAAAAATGGATTTTCCTGATAATTTAAATAGAACTTCTAGAACTATTATGGCAACTGAATCTTATTGTTCCCGAGAAGCAATAATATTTCCTTCGGAAGATGGGTGCGGTTATAGAGCCCCCACAATTAGAGAAATTTCTTGCTTAATGGGGTTTCCAATAAATTATCAATTTAAAGGTAATCATAATTCTAAACATAAACAAATAGGAAATGCGGTGTGTGTTCAATTATCACATGCTTTAGCAAATGCTATAAATCAAGAATTGGGTATAAAAAATAAAAAAATTAAACAACGAGAAATTGTAAAATTAGGATGTGAACAAAAAACTCCTTTATTCTTAAATTATATTGAAAACCCAAAAAAAATTAATAGTATTTTTAAACAACATATTCCTTATATGAAAATTAAAAGTTTAAGAGTTGAATTAGATAATAGTGAAAGTAATTTTCTTGATGAAAATATCAAAGAAGAAATTAAAGAACAAAAATATGATAATTTAAAACTTGTATGGAAATGCTATTTACACAAAGGTAGTGGAAAGGGTGCTAAAAAGATTTATGTACCTAATTCTGAACTCGAACAAGTTTTAGATATGGAATTAATTGATAAATTAAAGCTTATGATTGATATAGAAACGAAGGATATACTGTATAGTGCTAAATTATTTCAAATAAAAAATTGTAAGATAGAAAATAGTGATATACATTTATCACCAAATGAAGTATTAAATCTTATAAAAAAAATATTAGAAGATTTAATTGATGAAGAATTTATAAATTATAAAATTTTTGAGAATGAAACTGAAAAACTTTTACCTAAGCCTAAAAAAATATTATATGGTTTATATTGTTTAAATTATATTATTTCTAAACTTCCATAAGTTTAATTTTTAATATTCGTTCATTTAAAACAAATTCATATTTATCATGATTGTCACAAAATAATTTTGTAACAAAATTATTTTTAAAACCGAGAGCTTTTGTTTGGGAATTTTTTGAACCATGTGAATGAATATGTAAATATTTTTGTCCGACTTGACTTATTTCATTATTTCTAATTTTTTTTTGAATATCTTCAAAATCATTTGAAATTTGCGTTTTATCAATATCATTTAATTTAGAGTAATCGAATATAACACCTCCTAAAAATTTACATTCCATTACATTTGTATTATATTCAAATACAAATAATACAAAATTTTTTATTTTATTAAAATATTTTGTTTCACAAATAGTGTTACTATTAATAATATTATCAAATGTAGACATTTTTTTTTTATCTCCAATATTTGTAATTGTTAGTCTTTCTTTTGCCGAATAATTATTATTTATGTTTTTAAATTTAGTTACTTTAATATCAAAACCACATTCTAAATCAGGATTAGGACAACAATTTGGTTTTTGACCAAAAAGATTCAATTCTACTAATTTACCTAATTTTCCTTTGTCATTAGAAGATAGGTTTAGTTCATTCTTTTTTAATCCTTCTATATTTTCTTGAACTATTTTAGTTAATTCTATAAAGTTATAACCTATAAAAGTATTAATATATTCAATATATTCTTTTAATTCTTCAAAATTATTAATAATATTACTGATATTTTGTTTTTTATTTGACATAATTATTACTTATAATTATATTGTTAAATAATCAATTTTAAAAAAATTGATTTTATATTTTTGTGTTTTTAATAAACTATTATGTCAACTAGAGGAAATACTATGGAAAAACAAAATAGAGAATACACTGTAGGTGGTATTAATTTAAGAAAATTATTAAAACAACTTGGAAAATATGATGGATCAAATTATTTAGATTTAATTAAGGAATTAATCGATAATTCATTTGATGCAAATACTGATATTGTAGAAATTATTTTTAATACTGAAACAAAAACAATATCAATAAATGATAAAGGAAAAGGAATGGATAGAATGGCAATAGAAAAATTTACTAGTCTATATTCAGAAAATAATGACGAAGGAAGGACAAATGGAAAATTTGGAATAGGTTCAAAGAAGGCTTGTGCTGTTTTATCTGGTCTTGGTGTTGTTAACGTAGAAACGGTATGTAATAATGTCAAATCTACTATTAATATCGATTATAAAAAGGCAATGGTGAGTGAAGACAGTTATATAGATTCAATTCCGGTTACTTCGGTAAATACAGATGAACCAAATTACACGAACATAGATATTATTTGTTCAGAAGAAAAGATATTAGTTTATTTTAAAGAGTTATATATGTCGAAACATATAGATAATCTTGCTTTTGAATTAGGTAGAGTTTACTATCCAGAATTAGAAAAAGGCAGAGAAATTATTTTAAAATTCGATGATGAACAAATAGAAATTAAACCAATAAATTTAATCAGTGACGATGAAGATTTATATATTTATAAAAAATATAAAATTTATATCTACAAAAAAGGTAATAATAAAAGACCTGTCTATGTTTATAAAGACGATACCGATCAAACATATTTGTTTGAAAAAATTACAAATGGTTTTAAAAGAATGGTTATTCCTAAAAAAAAATATAAATTTACAGAAGAGTCTTTTACAATTGAGTTTTGTTTACCAAAAGAAACAAGAATTGTTTCTAATAGAAAAAATGGATTAGAATTTAATATTAAATCTAATAAAGATATTATTATTGATAAACTAGAAGATATTAAAAAAGATTTAAAATTAGACATTAATTTTCAAGATATAATGTTTAATTTACGTAATGTAGAAGTAAAACGCAATGATAAAATATTAGCATCATTAGATTTTGAAGCAAGAGATATAACTAAAGGAACGGATTCTGATAAAAAAGCAGAAATAAATAATATCTTTAAACGCATTACATATGAATCAACAAGTGACGAATATATAAACTTAACACAGGAAACAAAATCTAAGGTTGATTGGAATGTATGTGGTTTTGGTATTAAAGATATTATTAAAGAAAAGTTAAATGAATTTATTCATAATGAAATTTCAGAATTTGTAAATGAAAAAGTATGTACCGATTGTCATCTTAATAATGAAATGTTTGTTGAACCAATTGCGTGTTATAATAACTGTAAATGTCCAAAACCAACACCTGAAGAAAAAAAGAAATTGGCAAAACAAATAAAATTGGCAGAACAGAAACGTATGGAAGCAGAAGAACAGAAACGTATGGAAGCAGAAGAACAGAAACGTATGGAAGCAGAAGAACAGAAACGTGTAGAAGTAGAAGAACAGGGTGTAGTAAAAGAAGAACAGGGTGTAGTAAAAGAAGAACAGGGTGTAGTAAAAGAAGTTAATGGAGTAGGAGAACAACAAAAACTGGAACAAAAAGACAGAATTAAGATTATTAATGAATTAACTGATATAAATTCAAATGAATCATTAACACCTTTAGATGGTCTAGAAGTAGAATTGGTGTTGAATGAAATGTTGGATGATAATTTAGAAAATATAAATGTACCAAATGAAGAAATTATCGAAACTGCGAATATTAAACCAGTGAGTCCAGAACCTATCGTAGATAAACCAGTAAAAGAAGACTTGAGAGTAGAAGAGTCAGTAACAGAAGAACTTGTTGCCATAGAATCTGAAAAACACTATGATAGTTTTATTCTGGAGAAAGTTATAGAAACAGTAAAAACTTTAAAAGAATTTACACTTGAAGATTTTGATATAGAAGAAGCTAAAAATACTTTGGCTGACCCTAATCTAGTAGAGTGTATATTAAATCTAAATATTTTAATACATAAATATAATAGAAAAAAATAAATAAATATATTTATATAAAATTTTTTAATTTTTATCTATTGGCACTTCTACAAAAGCAATTTTTATTTGTTTTATTAGTTTGCCATTTCGGCAAAAATATACCATTTTTTCATTATTATCATAACAAACATATGTATATTCTTCTCCTTCGTATATTATTTTATATTCATCAAAATCTTCATCATTACATCCAACTACCCATTTTCCATCTGGATACATATCTGTAAATTCTGCTAAATCGCAATCTTCCTCTTTTCCTTCCGGATATTCAATATATAGGTCTAAAAAATAATAGGGATCCATTTTATAAATTTAAAAATATATTTAATAAATAATCAATTTTTTTTACTATACTAATTTAATAATATTATCTCTTTTATCACCTTTATAAATTCTTGAACTCATAAGATTATCCGTACGTTTATAACCTATATCTATCATAAATTGTCTTTTATTAATATCTATTCTTTTTATAACTTCGAAATTATAAATTAATCCATATTGTCTATCATTCCATAATTCTAACGCTATATCTCTACTTTTTTTTTTATATTTTACATAACCAAATGATAATTTATTTTTTTCTACAAATACTAATAAATCATTTACATTAATTTGATCCCATATTTTAAAATTAGGACATTTTTTATCTTTATATTTTTGCCCCCAATAACAATTATTATATTCCCTAGTAATAACAGATTTATAAAAATTATTAAATGATTTTTCAGATAATGGTAATAAAAGAATATTATTGATTTTTTCAATATCTATTTTAGAGTTAGGATTTATAAAATTGCGGTCTAAAAGATTTCTTTTTAAATATGTTAATTCTATTTTTTCTAATATTTTCTTTGTTTCAATTGATATATCAGTATTATATTTTTCTTCTAAAATTCTTTCTTTTAATGAGATTTTTCTCTTTATTGCTAAATTAATTAATCTAATTTTTTTTAATGGATCGTCAATATTATTAAAAGTTGATAATACTTGCTTTATTTTCCCATATTCCCCATCGCTAAAAATAGGTAAAATAATCTTCGCAATTTTTAAAGGATCATTTTTATTCTTTCTACAAGGTCTCATTGCGGATTGTATTATTCTAATTGTTGAAGACATTTTTTCCGAAAATATTACTGTATCTAAATCAGGATAATCAAAGCCTTCGCCAAATATTTGTACACTTGTTAAAATACCATAATCCGCATTTTTTAATTCTTGTAATTTTTCTCTACGATGAGAGATTGAATGTTTTCCATTTAATTCAAAGTTTTTTATATTAAGTGTAAGACCGAATATATTTATACAATTTTTATTTCCATTATAATATGTAATTAACCTATCTATAATATCTTTTACTTTTTCCGCATTTTTAACAGTATTACAATATATTAATGTTTTAGTTGATAATCCTTGGTATAATGATTTTAAACACATATAAGCACTTATAAATAATTCCGTTTTTATATTTTCTATATTAAATCTCGTAAACTCCTCTTCTAAATTTATAGTATCATACATAACTAATAATCTATAATCTGTTATATATTCTTTTTCAATCCCCCATTCTATATCTCGTATATCATTTTCTCCTTTAAATATTTCACTATTGAATAAAGAATATGATTTGGCATTTTCTTTTAAATTACCAGGTGTTGCACTCAACAATAATCTATGATTATATTTTACCATTAAAATTTCATTAAATGTTGTATTACTTTTATTAAGTAAATGATGGCATTCGTCGCATATTACTAAATCAAATGTAAAATCTATTTTATCACATACAGATCTTATAATTTTGGAAGAATGATATGTAGTTAATACAATTTTAAATTCATTATCGGATAATAATAGGTTTTTTATATCTATTTCTTTATTACCCGTAAAATAAGAGAATTCTTTTTTATCTTGTAAAGAACATAATTTATATATTTTAGTTTCTGGATAAAAATAATTTAATTCTTTTTCAAACTGTTCTAGTAATAAAATATTAGGCAAAGCTATACAAATACTTTTATAGTTCATTTTGAATGCAATTGATAGTGCCATTTTTGTTTTACCTAATCCACAACACCAAAGAATTTTATAATTTATTTTTTCAATGTGTGTTAATTTTTTATAATTTTCAAAACATTCATTTTGATAGTCTCTTAAATCTGGACCATTATTTAGTTGATAATATGATGTAATAATCATATCTTCATTCAAATCATTTAATTTATTTAATATTGACTCCAGATTATTACCTTCATCTTTTAATAGTTTTACTTTATTTTTTATAATATTTAATTCTGACATTCCAGATATTTCAATTATCTCTTTTAATTTAATCAATTTTAAAAATTTAAATCAAAATTTTTATATAAAAACCCTTAACTAATAATTAAATTTATCAATCTATCAATGTTCGAAATTCTTCTATATCTTCTTCATTTTTTATTTCCCAAAAACTTGCTCGTTTAGCATAAATTTTTTGATACATTCTATCAGGAATTTTACATATTACTTTAATATTTGTATTTGAATTATTAACATTTGTATAAAATATATTTGTTTGGTCTATAATTTCAAATAAATATGCTTCATCTAAATGACCTTTTTTACCTCGAATTATTAAATAATCCCCTTTTTTCATAGCTATGAATTTATAACTCTGTCTTAATTTATTTATAGATTTAATAATATACTCTTCATTATTGCTATGGAGTAAATGTAATAATTCCGGATTTAATTTTAATTCCGCAATATTATCTTTTATTATTTTAGTTAATTTAATATAATCTGGATTTTCAATATATCCTTCATCGTCAACGAATTCTTCTAATAATTTATCTTCTAATACCGGATTTAAAAATGTCCACGGAACACTGTACACTATGTATTTCTCCTTTTTCTATGTTTCTACCACTTTTATTAATAAAAGTTGTTTTATTTTGGACTCCGCTAGGGGCGTCATGCATACAATAAAATGTCATTCTTTTAATATATTATTTTCAATTATAATCAATTTTTAATTAAAACTATTTATAATTTTAACTATTTATATTAAATAAAAATGGGTATAGACGGTAATAATATTCTTGTTATTTTGGGTCCAAGTAAAACTTTGGATATAATTGAAAATGGTGGAATTATTCTTACAGATGAAGAAGTTGATAATAATTCGGATTTAATTTGTTTAAAGGAAAATTATTTTAATGATAAAAGTAAATTTATAAGAGAAGAACCCCGCCTTAAACAAAATGGAAAAAAAACTTCTAATTCCTTAAAAATTTCTTTCTATTATAGAAATGAACCTATTGATGATTATTTAAAATTATTATTAAATAAATACAAAGACTGTTGGTTTAAAAATGAATATGTTACAGAAGACGGAGATTGTGGTATATGGATTGGTGAAATATGGAATGGTGAAGAAAAAATACAAATAAGAGATTGGGGTGAATATAATCAAGAATATTATGTAGATAATGAAGAATATTATGAAGAGAATTAGAAATATTTTTAAAAAATTGATTATTATTTACATTATTTATTTATTAATAATTATTATGGAAGGAAATATTACACATAAAACAAATATTATTGAAAATAATTCTTTTGTTGGTATTATTGAGATAGAAAAACCAGAAATAGAAAATGAAGTTAAAGAAATTACGGAAGTTAAAGAAATTGCGGAAGTTATAGAAATTAAGGAAGTTATAGAAGTTAAAGAAATTACGGAAGTTATAGAAGTAAAACCAGTAGTTAAAGAAATTACGGAAATTACGGAAGATATAAAAGAAGAAAAAAAAGAAGAAAAAAATGAAATTATAAAAGAAGAAAAAAATGAAATTATAAAAGAAGAATCTGTAGTTATAGAAGAAGATATAAAAGAAGAATCTGTAGTTATAGAAGAAGATATAAAAGAAGAATCTGTAGTTATAGAAGAAGATATAAAAGAAGAATCTGTAGTTATAGAAGAAGATATAAAAGAAGAATCTGTAGTTATAGAAGAAGATATAAAAGAAGAAAAAAATGAAATTATAGAAGAAGAAAAAAATGAAATTATAAAAGAAGAAGTTATTGATAAATATATTTGGTGTCTTCATATAGATTGTTTATGTGAACTAGATTATTTTAGTAATATTATAGAACTTGAAAAACATATGTTAGAAGAACATTGAAACATATTTATAGATTTAATTTATCCTATCTTATCAAAATTTATCCTATTATAATTATATTTTCTCGCGTCTCCTGTTATTTTAGGGTCATTATTTCTACTAGGTTGTGAAGGGTCTATAATAAAATGTATACTATTCGAATCTTTATTTTGTTTTTGTTCTATTAAGTGAACAACTCCTATACCATATTGCTCCCCTCTATTATTTATTTTTAAATTTATTACATAACAATACACCTTTCTTGTACGAGCTGTCGGTGTTCTTTTTCCTACTGTTAAACTTACAATATCGCCTATTTGTATTTTAGATACTTTAATAGGTCTTCTTGATTTTTCAACAATATAATCTACCATTTTTTTATTAAAATTGACTTTATAATTTATTCAATTTTTAAAAATATTCTATAAAATGGATTTAAAAATATTGAAAATTTTAAATGAAACCAGAGTATCCATAAAACAATACTCTGAAAAAAATAATATGCTATTCACTTCTTATGATATTGAAATGAAAATAGATACTAACTTCCCCATTTTAGAATTAGAACCCAATATTGAAATCGGGAAATGTAGTATTCACGGAGGAACTTATATAGATATTAAAAATTGGTATTCTTTATACCCATGAATTAAAGTAACAGAATTAGACACCATATCCATTTCCAGAATGTTATTATGTTTTAAGAATAAAACGAATGGATATTTACCTTTCGCAGCAATTATTCATACTTTCTTACACGAACTTAGTCATACTATTACAATTCCAGAACAAATAAATTCAAAAAATATAACAAAAAAAAGGATGAAAATACAACATACTGTTGAAAATAAAAAGAAAAATGAGTTTATGCCAAATCATCACAGTAATAACTTTATATCAATTTTTTTAATCATATATATAATATTTTTTTCAATAGATATAATAGAAAAAATACTAAAAAAAAATATAAAAATTTAATATATAAATGAGTGAACATAAAATAATTCTGAAAATTTAATCATATGTTTCGGTGGCATGGCATTAGCAATGGGATGAATATTACCATTTGAATTCTTAAATTACTTGTCAAAAATATATAAAAAAAATACAGATTTATATTTTTATATTGATAAAAACAGTGTTGGTATCATAAAGGAATTGAGGGTATTACAAAAAATATAGAAGAGACTGTAAAATACATTAATAATATAATAAAAAAATCTAATTATAAAAAAATATTATTTATGGGAGTATCTGCCGGTGGGTATGCTAGTATATTATTTGGTTCATTATGTAATATAAATAGTGTAATAGCATTTATTCCGAGAACAAAATTAAATAATCCAATAGATAAAAAATACTCTGATTTAAAAAATATTATTAATAATAAAACTGTATACATTTTACATGGTGATCTACAAGTTCAAGATATAAATAATAATCATCATATATCACAATGTATAAATTTAGATAGTTTTAAAAATGTTAAAATTATTAAGCATAAAGGATTAAATATGAAAAAAATAAGAGATAACGGAATAATAAAAAAAAATATAGATATTCAAATGTATTATTTTTAATTTTTAAAAACTTTTATTTATTATGTAATATCTTTATTATTTAATAAATCTAAAAAATTTAGATATTCTTCATTTGATATTTCTTTATAAATTTTTTCATATTCTGATTTAATTTCAATATCAAATTTATTTAAATATTTTTTAATATTTATATTATTCAATGGTAATAAATTATGGTCATTTTTTTTAATTAAAATATTTTTTTTTAATGGTAATTTAAGAAATTTTTCTAATTTTCTTGTATTTTCTTTATTATTACCATTACATATATTAATTACTAATAATTTATCAAGTAAATTATTTTTTTTAAAATAGTTTATAATAAAAATATTTGTTTTATGTGTATTTAATATTCTATCTGAAAAATTAGAAGGCCACTTCCAATTGTTTATTTTATTTATATAATTTCCATTTAATAAATGTTTTAACAAACTATTCATATATTCTTCTAATGGACGATAATTTAAAATAAATAAACAATTTTTATATTTTAATAATTCTTGAATTTTATTAACATAATAAAATTCTGCGAAATGATCTGAAAAACAATCATTATTTTCTATTAATTCTTGATTATTACACCAAAAATTTCCATGTATTGATTTAAGTTTTCTTTCTTTAAACCATTTATGTAAAGATAATGTCCCACATTTATGACCCCCTATAACAAATATTTTCATATATATATATATATTAAATAAACTTTTATCGAATAATTTAATATTTTTTTATTTTGATAGCGGTAAAATATATTTATGTATTAGAGTATTTTTTAATTTAAAATAATATATAATAATAGTTTACCTATTTTCTTTTAAAATATTATTATTTTTAAAATTATTTAACTGTAATAATTTTTTTTAATTAAATGAATAAAGGTTATATTTACTGTTTTTCTAATCCGTCATTATCTAATATTCTTAAAATAGGTATGACAGAAAGAACTCCTCGAGATAGATTATTGGAAGCAAATTCTTCTACTTGGACACCTACACCATTTAAATTAGAATTAGCAAAAAAGGTAAATAATCCTAGATTAAAAGAATCTATATTACATAAACTATTACAAAAATATAATAAAAGAATCAATAATAAAAGAGAGTTTTTTGAAATTTCTATTGAAGAACTTAAATTATTCTTTGATTTATTAGATGGTGATGAATATACCATAAACGATAGTAATACCATAAACGATAGTAATACCATAAACGATAGTAATACCATAAACGATAGTAATACCATAAACGATAGTAATCCCATAAACGATAGAAATACAGTACCCCAATGCCCCTTTAAATGTAAAACTTATAGAAGAAATTTAGATAAAATGATAGGTCATCTTAATGGAAAATGTTATAGAAGACCAAATAATAGTATTTGTTATAAAAGTAATAAAACAAATCCTGAATTATTAGAGATAGAAAGAAACTTAGTTAATATTTTAGAAAAAAAATATAAGAAAAAAATTAATCAAAGTATATTGTTTTGTTAATGCATATATATATAATAATCATTTACCTTTATTTCTTCTAAAACACTATTTTCTATTTCATTTATTTTTATTTTTTTAGAATTATCAGAATAATAATAATCCCCAGTATTATCTTCAAGATTTATTTGTATTTTTATATTCCCATTTGACCAATACCGAGTAAAACTAGTTTCATTTATAACTAACTTATTATGCTCATTAGACCATTTTTTTAAAATTGGTGTTTCAAATACTACCTCTTTTACTGCTCTACAATACGGACAAGAATATTTTGAATAATCATTAATCCATTTATTAACACATTCAGAATGAAATTCATGATCACATTTAAAAGGTTTTATTTTTATACTATCGTTAATATTTTCCAAACATATACTACATATATTCATTTTTTATTAATTATATTCAATAAATGAAATCAATTTTATTATCATTTATTTATTAAATTATAAATATTTATAATATTATTAGATTTGAGTATTTTTTGATTATTTACTTTTAATTTAGGGAAATATTTAAGAATTTTAGTATTAGTTTTTTCATTTATATCTTTTAAAAAATGCGCTACTATACCAGAATGTATATTAATTTTAGGATTATATGCTTTTTTTGAATCAATCCATATAAGATTATCATAATCTTCTTTTTCTATTTTTACAAAAGTTGCCAAAATAGTCATTCCGGCACTTAGCATTGAATATTTATTTTCTTTACTTGAACCTATTTTATAACATTCTATTTTTTCTGATTTTATATTTTTAAAATTCTTTCCTAAAACTTTTTTTAAACTATCTGTTTTAAAACCTAATACTTTATTATTTAAATTATAAGTTAGTAAATATTTATTATATTGCGGGATTAATATAGGATGAGCATTAACAGGATGCTTTATTTGTTGTTCTAAATCTTCCATATCTTTAGGAGGTCTACATAAAAAAGTTCCAAACGCATTACCATATAATCCTTTGGCGCGGTGTTTCTCATTCCCCCACTGTTTAACTAAAAACTTATATGTATTATTAATTTTAGTATATATGAAAATATCCCTTGATATTCTTGATTTATAATTTTCTTTTAAATAACTTGATAAATTTAATTGTATTTCTTTAATAATTTTACTTTTGTTATTTTTACTTTTGTTATTTTTACTTTTGTTATTTTTACTTTTGTTATTTTTACTCTTGTTATTTTTACTTTTGTTATTTTTACTCTTGTTACCTTTTTTTGTTTTTCTATCCATTAGTATAAAAATATATTTTTATATTATATGAATAATAAAAAAGGATATTGTATTCATTATTTTTCACATAGAGGTATAGGTAAAATTATTAAAGAAACCGATGATTACAAAAAAATGGAAAAAGAAATGAGAAGTGGACAACCTGGAAATGAAATTTATTGTATTGGTTGCGGACCAGATATGAAAACCGCAACTAAAAATTATAATATTGATATGGAAAAAACAAAGAAAAAATATAAATTATTAAAAGAAAAAAATAAAAATTCATTAAAACCTAAAAATTTATTAAAACCTAAAAATTCATTAAAACCTAAAAAATCATTAAAAAATAAAAAATCATTAAAAAATAAAAAAGAAAATTTCTTCCAGAGATTATTTAAATAAATTATTACTTGTTAAATAAATTATTACTTGTTAAATAAATTATTACTTGTTAAATAAATTATTACTTGTTAAATAAATTAATTATTATTAGTTTTTATAGGTAATCCTGTATACATATTTTTATATGAATAATAAGTATTATATTTTATTTTTTTTTCAGTATTATCTTTATTATAATTTTCAAAATTTTTATTGATTATATTTTTTTTTATACTTTTATATTTAAAATTTCTATGAAATGTTGGTGTAGAATAAAAGCGCATAATATTTTTAGGTATAAGATTCATAATTATTAATGTATAACTTTACATTAATAATAATCAATTTTTTAAATATAATTTGTATTTATTTATTAAAACTAATAAAATGTTTATTAACAATATGGTTCTCTTTTTTCATTATAAGGCATAGTATCAATGAAATTAAATTTTTTTTTTTTAATATCTATTTTTTTTTTAATATTTATTAATTTATAATCTTTTTTTTCTAATAAATTATCCATTTTATATTAAATCAAATATCTAATTAAGTTTTTAAATATTTTTTATTTGGTATTAAAAAATTGATATTTTTAATATAAATATTAATATAATAATGTATTCAATTTATATTTTTAGGAGAGATTTACGTTTAGAAGATAATTTAGGATTACAATTCGCAATTAAAAATTGTAAAAATATCATACCAATATTTATATTTACTCCAGAACAAATAAAAGTAAACGAGTTTAAATCAGATAATGCGATTCAATTTATGATTGAATCATTAAAAGAGTTAGATACCGAATTAAAAAACAATAAATCAAAATTACTTATATTACAAGGTGATAATATTAAAGTTTTGAATAAACTTAGGAAAAATTTAGGTATTACTGATATTATTTTCAATCAAGATTATACACCTTATGCTAAAAAAAGAGATTTAGAAATAGAAAAATTCTGTGATAAAAATAAAATAAATTGTCACCAGATTGAAGATTATTTATTATCTGATATAGGAACTTTTCTTAAAGCAGACGGTAATCCATATACTATATTTACACCTTTTAAAAATAATGGTTTAAAAAAGGTTATAGATAAACCCAAAAAAACGAAGTTTAAGAACTTAGTTAATATTGATTATAAAGGGGACGGATATATTAAATATAAAATCAATGAAGATATATTAGTAAATGGAGGAAGGAAAAATGGTTTAAAACAACTAAGTAAATTAGGAAAACAAAAAAGTTATAATAAAAATAGAAATGAACTTAGTATAAATACATCTCATTTATCGGCATATATTAAATTTGGAAATATATCAATTAGGGAAACTTATTGGAAAATAAGAAATAGTTTAGGAGTAAGTAATGAATTAATACCTCAATTATTTTGGAGGGAGTTTTATTATTATATTGCTAATTATTTCCCTCAAGTATTAGAAGGTAAAAATTATAATAAAAAATATGATAAAGTAAAATGGAATAATAATAAAAAATATTTTCAAGCTTGGTGTGACGGAAAAACTGGTTATCCAGTAGTAGATGCCGGAATGAGAGAATTAAATAAAACTGGTTATATGCATAATAGAGCTAGACTAATAACAGCGAATTTTTTAAATCGTATATTAGGTTGTGATTGGAGAATAGGTGAAAAATATTATGCGTCGAGATTAACAGATTATGATCCAAGTGTTAATAATGGAAATTGGCAATGGATTGCTTCTACTGGAACTGACCCTAAACCATATTTCCAAAGACTATTTAATCCTTGGTTACAAAGTAAAAAATTTGATAAAGATTGCGAATATATTAAAAAATGGATTCCAGAATTAAAAGATATTCCTAATAAAGAAATTCACGAATGGGAAAAATATAGTCATAAATATGATATATATTTACAACCAGTAAGAGATTATAAAGAAGGTAGAGAAGCAAGTGTTAAAATGTATAAAGCAGTATTATAATTCATTAACCCATTTTTTAAATGGATCCATAACTTCATTCCATTGTTCTGGTGTAAATTCTTTTTCTACATTATCCAACCATTTAGTAATATTTGGATAACTTGTAATATCTACTAAATCTTTTCTAATTTGTGAGTTATGGACTAACATAGCAGAAGATAAATCAGCAATACTAAATGAATTATCAACAAGGAAAGTATTATTTTCTAAATGTTTATTAAGATGTTCTAACTTTTCAACTAATCTATCTATATCTTTTTGAACCGGTTCAGAATTCATAAAAAGTCGCGGATAAATAACTTTTCCAACATTAGTATTCAAAAAACCTAAATCCCAAAATAACCAATGATCAATTTCCATTTTACCAGTACTTTTTGTTTTACTTTTATAAAGTCCTGCTAAATGTTTAAGAATTAATCTTGATTCATATATACCTTTTCCATTTTTAAGTTCTAAAGTTGGGACTGTATGCATAGGATTTAATTTAAGGAATTTTTTTGTCATATGATCCCCCTTTTTAAAATCTACTAAAACTTCTTTAATATCACAACCAATTTTTCTACAATATAATCTAACTGCTCTTGCTCCGGGACATCCATTTATATAATATAATGTGCTCATTTATATAAAATATAAATAAAAAAAATATTTTAATTAAACGATTAATAATTTTAAATTATTTTTTTTTTCGTCTTTTAGTATTCTTTTTTTTATTTTTCTTTTTACTTTTTTTTTTCTCAATAATATGATTAGTTTGTTCTTTATAATATTTTTTATTAGTTCTTCTTTTTTCTTCTCTCATAATTGCGTTTTCTTCACCTCTGGGAGAAATATAAGAAGGAGATGTAGAATAATTACCATATGAATTTACATATCTTTGTGAAGTTCTATTACTTTTATTATAATTTATATGTAACCATAAACTTATTTTGGCATAAATTGGAAGAATAAATCTTCCATAAATATCTATATTCTTATTTAAATCTTCCCTTGATAATATAATACCATTATCTTTATAATAATCATTTGGTGTATCCACCTCAAAAGAATTTAAGTATGTATCTTCTGCTTTAGATAAAACTTTTGGCCCAACAAGTCCTTCTTGTCTAACTATTTTTTCACTGGTGGGTAACCAGAATCCCTTTAATGTGTCAGCTTGTACTCTTGAACTTCCTGAAGATAAAAAAAAATGTTTAAATTGTAAATTAATTTTTATCCCATTTTCTTTTATATTAGTAATTTTTATAATATTTCTATCTAAACGTTTAAATTCTTTATATTTGATAGATAATTTTGTTATATTATCGGAAATCTCTTGTAATTTAAATATATATTCTGCTTGTGTTTTAGACATATATTTTAAAATTGTTTTTCGTTCTTCATGATTAAAAGATTCTTTAATTACTTCCTTATTTGATAAATTAAAAACACTCATATAATTATATAATATATTTTAAATCTATTCCATTCTTAATATTTCTTCACTTTTTAGTATTTCATCTCCAAGAATATCTATAAATTCGGTTTTAGCAATTCTCCATAAACTTTTAGGATTACTTTTTATTTTTAAATATATATCATTTGATACCTTGCCAATTACTTTAACTTTCATACTATGAACATATCCTTCCAAAGTATTATCTCCGAAATAAATATCTTCTGGAATATAGTCTACTTTGCCTGAATTTATAACCTGTGCTATCCACCCTTCTTCCAAAAACTTTTTTTTACCTCGTAAATAAATATAAGTTCCATTTTTTAGACAAATAAATTCCCACGCTATTTTAAATCCTTTTATATTTTCTAATCTCCTTGTCATATAATCAGTCATTTCGCAATTTTCTTTTATAAATTGGATTAAATTGGAAATATTACAATTATTTTTAAAAGTTTCTGTTTTTTTATTATAAAATTCTCTTTCATTTCTTAATTTGATTTCCAATTCGGGGTCTAAGAATTTTTTAGGCATATTAATTCTACCATATTTTTCTAAATATTCAAATGATTTCATATTTTGAACGCCACCTGGCGCATCATGCATTCCATAAATTTCCATTTTTTTATATTTTTTGTATATAATTTATTCAATTTTTTACTAAAATATAGTATGTTGAGAAATTATTTATTGTAGACTTATGAGCTTTACTTTGAGAGTATCCCCAATATTTCCAAATATTATTAATACTTTTTATACCGGAACCATTATAATATTCTGTATTATCTTTATTATCTATCATAAATTTTACTAGTTCTCCGTATGTGAATATTTTTTTGTCTTTTCCTAATTCTAACATACTTTTTAATATTAATTTTTGGACTGGTTGTTGTGCTTTTTTAATTTCTTCTTCATTCAAGTTCTCAGTTATTTTAATTTTTTGTATTTTAAGTGGCATTTATTATATACTTTATATAAAAATATTCAATTTTACTTTCTATTTATATTAAAATTTTTTTTTCTTTTTGTTTTTATTTTAGTTCTTTTTCCTTTTACTTTTTTTTTTTTTTTTTTTTTTAGTTTTTTTTTCTTTTTCTTTTTTTTTTTTAGTTCCTTCTATTTTTTCTTTTTTCTTTTTTCTTTTAGTTCCTTTTACTTTTCCTTTCCCTTTCCCTTGTTTTTTTGTATTATTTGTATGAGAATAAAATACCATTCCTTTTTTTTTCTCTGCTACTACGCCTCTATATTCTTGTCCATATGCTTCTTCTTGTCCTGTTCCATATCCTGTTTCTTGTCCATACGGTACTTGTCCATACGGTACTTGTCCATATCCGGTTTCTTGTCCATACGGTACTTGTCCATACGGTACTTGTCCATATCCGGTTTCTTGTCCATACGGTACTTGTCCATACGGTACTTGTCCATATCCAGTTTCTTGTCCATATCCTACTCCTTGTCCATATGCTGTTCCATATCCGGTTTCTTGTCCATACGGTACTTGTCCATACGGTACTTGTCCATACGGTACTTGTCTTTGTCTTTGTCCGTATGCTCCTGCTCCTGCTCCTGCTCCTGCTCCTGCTCCTGCTCTTGCTCCTGCTCCTGCTCCTGCTCCTGCTCCTGCTCCTGCTCCTGCTGTTAAATCATAATATATTCTAATATGTGTATGGTCAAAATCGTTCTCAAAATATATTTTTTCCAGTTCTTCTAAAGTTAGTTTATTACCTGTATAAAATTCTCCTATATCGATATGTGTTATTTTATTTATTGATTTTGATAAAAACATAAAATCAACTCTTTCGCTAAATTTGGAATCTATATTATAATTTGTATCATCTGGGATATCTATAACATTTATATTATTTACATTTAGAAAATCTAAAAAATCATTAATTATTTTTTTATACTTATCTACTTCACTATAAAATAATGCCGTGGGTATTTTATTAAATGGATTAAAATCAGGGTTTAAAAGATTTATATTAAAATCTCCTCCAATAATAAAGTCAATATTCATTTTATAATACCTACCTTTTATTTCTTCTATTGCTTTAATTAATCCGTCATAAAAAGATGTTAATCTTTTATAAAATTTTTTATTAAAATTTGATATAATTTCTCCATGCAATGACAGTGCCGCATATATGTTAAATTTATCTTCGAATAATATAAATTTAGAAGTGCGTGTCCTCGTATTATCTATAATTATATCATCTATAAATTTATATTTGTTAGCATTAAATAATACGGCACAACCGTGATTTATAGCGGGATAGGGTTTTTCATTTTCGTTTGTATAAAATAAATTCCCTGTTCTAGTATAAGAATAATAATATTTATCATCAGCAAAGTTAATAATTTTATCTTGATTATCTAGACCACCTTGTACTTCTTGTAATATATAAATATCTTCTTTTGGATATTTATTATAATAGTTTTCTATATTTCTTATTTGGGATTGTCCTGTTTTCATTTTATGTGATATTATATTACTTTCCGTTTGAAATCTAGGATTATCATTATCATAAATAATAGAATCAAATTTAACTGGTATTGTTCCTATATTATGTTGGTGAATTGAACTTGACATATAATTATATATTATATTTTTATTTTTTTATTTTTTTATTTTTTTATTTTTTTACTTCCCATTCTCTATATACCAATTTCTATGTATCATATTATATAATACAGGTCTTTCTTCCCTTGAAATATTATTACATCCTCTATGAAATATTCTACCATCGAATATTATTATATCTCCCAAATCTGTATCCATTCTAATATGTTCTTTATTTATAGATTCTTTATAAGTGAGTTTATGACTACCTCTTATAAATTCAGGAGTTCCATTTTCTTTATTTAGGGGGACTAGAGGAATTAATACTGTGAAATAAAATGGTTTCATATGGTGGACCATTACAGAATCGTCATAATCCCCGTTTTCTTCCGCGTCTCCATTTATATTTACTGTATCTCGGTGCCAATGACCGTCAACAGAATTAACAGAAGAAGTTAGTAATCCCCATGTATAACTTCTATTTTCTGATTTTATTAAATGATTTACTACTTCTAGAATACAGGTATGTATATCTTTATCGCAATTTTTTAAAGACATATCATATCTTCCTTTTACTATTTCTATTATATGTATATTATCATTTTCATAAAATTTTTTTTTATGACATATTTCTTTATCATAATGCGTAGTATAATTATATATTTGGGCTTTTGTTTTTTGGTTAATTGTTTTTTCTAATAATAATTCATTACCTTTATTTTCTATATCTTTACTAAAATTCTTCAAATTATTAATTTGTTCTTTTGTGTAGGCATTTTTAATAACAGCTACTCCATCCTCTATTAATTGATTTATTACTAAATTAGACATTTAATTAATTTATTCATTAAAACTTTTAAATTTATATAAATAAAAATATTTCATTGTTATTACTATTTTATAAATACAGATTAGACAAAAAATAAAAATTATTTTATTTTAGATCAGCGTAACTAATCTAATTTCTCTTGGGGATTTATGTTCCTATCCCATAGAGATTGTGACTGCTCTCAAACTACCGTTGAGGTAGAAAGAGACTGGACCGAGAAGTTTTCCTTTTCCCGAATAGTCTGTGCTCGTCACACTTGTTCCAACTCCCATTGCGATAGGACCTTCCGGTACTTCGATTGGAGTAATTCTGTTCACTTCTTCAAACGCACTTCCGCAGTGCCTTTTGATTGAAGCGGACAAGAACTCTGGGAAACAACAGTTGCTTTTTTTCCCGAATTGGAGTCTTTTCAAAGATTCACTCGCACCTTTCAAGATAAACATCCAGTTGTCGTGCTGATGTGTCTTGATATGCTGTAGGTGGGTGATTTCTTGTCTTCCCCCGAACCGTGTTTTCTCATCTGTAAATGACCACAAATGTGGCACACATAGAGACCCTTGGTCCAGGGTTGTTTTTGCCACATATACGGTTCTCAATCCTGAAGTGTCCACTTCAAGTTTGGTGATTGTGCCGTCTTGGATCAATTGATACAATTTTTCCATTGTGGTAGGTGTAAGACCCGAAGATCCTACCCTAGACGCAAAGTCATGAGTTTTTCGGTAACTCGAACTCTGACTTCCGTCTTTCTTTGTAGCAAGCATTTGGTCGAAAACACCAACGTGTTCTTCTTGCTCACTTACTTCATTCACACGGACAACACTTCCAAGTTCTTCTAACTCTGGAATGGTCATAATCGTGTTCTTGAAGTTCCCCAGTTTTTTCTTAGCTTCTCCAATCTGTCCTGTTGTAGGAGCAGTTGTTCGGCGTTGATAGTTCTGGGGATCCATCCTAGTCTGAAGGACGGAACGCAAACCACTTTCACTTTGTGCGTCTCGCAGCAAGTCTAGGACTTGCTTGGATTGATGGTAGTCGGTAATGACTGCTCCATCATAGCACTGAGCGATACGTGAGGAAAGAATAATCTCTCCCACAATCTTCATCTGCTGTCCAGCAGTGAGGTGTGAAAAGTTTTTCTTTCCAGAAGCGTTCTCGCGGATTGTCTCCAAAACTTTTTCCAACCAAATGGTTCCAGGTAGGAGTTTTTCCGCGTAATCAGCGTCCTTCACAATAGACTTGAACAAGTCTAATGATTCCACAATGCCGTCTTTCGCAATCAGTTGCTTTACCAATTGGGTGACTAGTGGGGTGTACTTGTGAAGGGCACATTTTAAGAGTTCGTGGTCTTCTTCCGGGGAAGTAACTTCTGCGAACTCTATGTATTGGTGAGGTAAAGGAGTTCCATCCTTTTCCACACCTTCGGTGGGTGGGTGCGGAATAGCTTCTGAGACCAACGCCAAAGTCCAATCTACTCCTTTCGAAGCTTTCTTGAGTTTTGGAGCAATCTTTAGCTCTGTTTCCGGAATTCCTACCTCATGTTGGCACATCCAGAGTCCTTCCGGTGTGACAATTCCTGCGTAAGAGTGTGTTCTCTCGACGCAAGTGTGACAAAGCTTAACGCCTCGCTTCATACGGTCACTTCTGTCATGGCGTCCTGGACGACCGGTACGAGTTCCCGTAAGTTTCGCAATCAACCCCTCTGGGTATAGTATCTTTCCAACGAAAGCTACTCGATTGCCTTTCACAGAAGGAACCACAAATGCTCCCGAAGGTGCACTGTTGTGTGTCCATTCTGCGTATGGGTCAACTTCTCCCGAGGCTGACCTATCTCCGTCAGGAGATGTATTATAATCTTTTGTATTACTTTTAGCAAACATTTTGAATTATTTAATCACAAATATAAAGTATTTTCTTTTTCAATTTTTATTTATAATAAAGTAAATACAAATAAAATTGAATAAGTTAAGAAATAAATTAATATATATATAAAATGTCTGAATATCAAGAACAAAAAAGTTTTCTTACTATAATAAAAGTAATATGTGACAAAATTATGTTACAACACGGTCCCTTTTTAAAAGAAGGAATTTATCAAGAAATTTTATTTCACGAACTTAACGAATTACAACTACAACCCTTACGCGAAGTAGTTTTTGGTTCATATTTTATAGATAGTAAAGGTGATAAAATATATATTGGAAGTGGACATTCTTTAAGGACTGATATTGAATTACCTAAAAAAAAGTGTATTTTGGAACTTAAATCTTCTGGAAATGATACTAAAGATGAAAATATATGGCAACTTAGAAATTATCTAGAACAAAGAGAAGAAATAGAATATGGAATTGTAATTAATTTTGTTAGTAAATACGGCAAAAAAGAAGGAAACAATCCATATATTCAATATGATTTACTAGTTAAAACTGATAAATTTATTATAGAAAGAGGAATAAATATAAAGAAATATTATCATTATGGTCCAATTTATAGTAATTCATATCCAGGAAAAGAACAAATATTTTTAATGGATTTAGAAGTTATTATAGAAGGTGTTGATTAATATAAAATTGATTTATTTAATTAAAATTTATTTTATTATTAATATGAAACGTTATATTAACAAAAACCGTTATTGGGAGATTGATTATATTATTGATACTAATGAAATAATTATACATTATGGTATTAAAAACCACAAGGGAAGAGTTATTGTTTTATATAAAAGTTGGGACGGAGATGAAGGATACGGAGAAATGGAAAAGCGAATAGAATATAAAAAAAAAAAAGGTTATATGAAAAGTAAAGATATTAATGATACTATTAAATTATATGATAAATATTATGAGAAAATTAAATAATATTAAAGATTAAAAAATTAATATAATTAATGGAACAAATATTAACACAAGTAAAAGGTTTTTTACTTTATAATAATTGGGATATATTATCTTATTATAAAAATTTAGATTCTCACAAAATTGTTAAAATATTAGGTTATATTTATATTATTAAACTTATATTATATATTATTAGAAATTCTAAAAGAAAATTATGGATAAGTGTTAAAAAAATACCTTATATAAGTAATAAAATTATATATAAAAGAAGGGAAATTATATTTAAAATAAAAGAAGATTTCCAAAAAGAGATTAACGATTTAAGTATTTATAATCAATTACCTAAATTGGGAATAACAAAAAATGAAATTGAAGATAATTTTAAGCAAATGGTAGTAAAACGTAGTATAGATTATTCCAAAGGTCGTGTTTCGGGTTCGACATATTCCAAAAATAAAGATTTGGATGATATGTTAGGTTATTTATTTAAATATTTCAATAAGAGTAATCCTTTACATACTAATTTATATCCGGCAGTAAGAAAAATGGAGAATGAATGTATTTCTATGATGATAAAATTATTTAATGGTGATGAAAATGTATGCGGTGTTTTTACAAGTGGTGGAACCGAAAGTATATTAATGTCTTGTAAGGCATATAGAGATTTAGGTAGAGCAAATGGTATTGTAAATCCGGAAATAGTAGTATCAGATACAGTCCATTGTGCTTTTAATAAGGCATGTAAGTATTTTAATATAAAATTAGTTTCTATACCTTGTTTATATGATGGAAAGTTTGATTTAAAGAATTTAGAGAAAAAAATAAATCGTAATACTATATTAATAGTAGGTTCTACACCAAGTTATAATTTAGGTATAATAGACCAAGTCCCTAAATTAAGTGAAATTGCTTTAAGAAAGAATGTTCCTTTACATTTAGATGCGTGTATAGGTTCATTTTTAATTAATTTTTCAGAACTTAGGTATGATTTTTCATATCCTGGGGTATGTAGTATCTCTGCGGATTTCCATAAATACGGTCAAACACCTAAAGGTGCTTCCAGTATTTTATATAGGAATAAGGATATATTGAAATATCAATATTATATAGATACTAATTGGTCTGGTGGCGTATATGCAACTTCTACATTTTCGGGTAGTAGGTGTGGAAATGTTGTAGCTTTAGCGTGGGCAACTTTAATGTATTATGGTGAAGAAGGATATAGGAAAAATTACGAACATATAATAGAATTAAATGAATATTTAGTAAGTGAAATAGAAAATATTAAAGAATTATTTATTTATGGAGACCCTAAATTAAGTATAATAGGAGTGGGGTCTAAATTAATTAATATAAATACATTAAGTGAAAAATTAAAAGAATTAAAATGGGATATAACTGTGATTCAAAATCCGAATGGGTTTCATTTTTGTATAACTTCTTATCATACAAAGGAAATATTAGGTGAATTTATAAAAAATATGAAAGATATAATAGAAACTGAACCATTACATATAAGCGATTATAGTCCTTGTATATATGGAACAATGAAAAAAGTAAAAGATACAGATATAATTGAAGATGTAGTGACAGATTATTTACATTGTGTTAATAATGTTCCTAATCTTTATGATTGATTTTATATGATTGATTTTATATGATTGACTTTAATAGTATTCATCCACAGGACAAGTGTTTAATAATATATTAATTTCTTTCATTGTTATATCTAGAAGTTTACACATAAGAATAAGTTTCAATACAATATAATAAATTATACATTGTAGTAAAACTATATATATCATAAAAATTTTATTATCTTTTTTATCTTTTTTTTTCCAAATTAATAATAATTCATAGAATACTATTACAAAAGGTATTATTAAATTATTGTAATTTTCTACTAGTGACATTTTCAATTCTTTTTATTTTTTTTATTATTTTTTGTTTCAATTTTAATTTATATTTTTCCATCAATATAAGGAGAAAATAAGAATATTACACTTAATACATTAGCAATCCAACACCAATAACTACCTACACTAGATGTATATCCAAAAGATATTAATAGTAATATTACTAAAGTAGTCATAGATATCAGTAGGGATTTATAGTGTTTAAAATAATCTAAAAATGGATATATTAAAAATAATATAAATATAAAATATATTACTTTACTATATTTAGTATTTTTATTAGTATATCCTCCCCAATCTAAAGTTTTTTTTTCACCTATTTTTGTTAATCTTTTACTTTGAAAAGATTGAAATAAAGCAATTATTATATAAATAATTAATATTTTAGGATATATATTTTTAGATATATCATTTTTTAAGTTAGGTAATAATTTATTATTAAACTTATTATTATTTTGAAATAATATTTTTCCAAAATATACTACTAATACTTGACACATTAAAATAATTGGAATAACATATTTAGTTAGAATTAAATTATATTTTGAATTAAAATTATTATTTTCATATAATACCCATAATAAGTAATCAATAAATTGCATACTGGAAAAAGTTAGTAATAATAATCCATAACACCTATCTAAATTAATATTTCTTTTAATTAAAAAAAATCCTATAGACCAACTAAATAAGAATGTTGTTAAGGAGACTTCTTTGTTTATACACATTATAATATTTAATAATATTATAATCTATATAATTTAAAAATTATATATTTTACAAAATTTTATATTATACAATTGATAAATTTAATATCTTTTGTTATTATTCATTTTCATACTTACATTATTACCATTTTTCTTATTATTCATTCTCATACTAACATTATTTCCATTTTTCTTATTATTCATTCTTAAACTCGTATTATTTCCATTTTTCTTATTATTTTTTACAGATTTTTTAGGTGATTTATTTTTTTTGCTTACTTTTTTAGACATTTTTTTGCCACTTCTTCGTGATTTATGTTTCATTGGCCCTCTAGTTCTACTTCTTCCTGCTTTACATTTTGGTAAGTTTTTAGTAGAGTGAGAACTGATTTCATAATAAATTCTAAACTCTTTATCTGTTCCTTCCATCATAATAAGTGGTTTACTAAGTCTAGTTCTATTTAATTTGTAAGTAAATTCTTTTTTATTGGAACCTGCGGTAGTTTCTCTAACAGTAACTAATAAAGTACATTTTCCTTTAATTCTTTTTAAATTACATAATCCATTAAATGCTTTTTTTGCTGCTCCGTTAGGATTGGCAGATAAATATCTACCTTGTCTAAATTTAGTTGGGCATCCGTCAACATTTTGAACATTGCTAACTTGGAAAGATCTTTTTGCAACCATTTTATATATTATATTAAGATTTTAATTTTTTCTATATAAAATAAAAATAAAATAAATTATAAAAATAAATTACAAAAATAAATTATAAAAAAATAAAATTATAGAAAAATAAATATAAAATAAAAATGAATTATGAGAAAGATTTTCCGCACCCGCAACTAAATTCAGCGTTAGGATTCTTAAATATAAATCTTTGGCCCATTAAATTATCTTCCCAATCTATTTCAGTACCTAATAATTGCATTATACTATCTCCGTCTACTTTAATTTTAATGTCGTTTATTTTAACAATTTCGTCGAATTTATTAGGTTCTAAATTACAAGGTTCTAAATTATATTGAAATCCGCTACAACCTCCGCTTTTTATACTAAACGCTAAATATTTCTTATTTTGTTCTAAATAAATTTTATGTATTATAGGAAATGCTTTTTTTGTAATATTAATTATAGACATTTAATTTTATTATATTTTATTTTTATATAGAAAAAAATAAAATCTTTATATAATATAAAATGAGAAAAACACAAAAAGCAGGTTCTTCCGCGAATAACAGAGGGATAGGGGGGAGGTGGAAATGGAAGAGGAGCAGGAGCGTGGGCGGGTTCGGGTTCGGGACCAGGAGCAGGAGCAGGAGCAGGTGCAGGAGCAGGAGCGGGAGCAGGAGCAGGAGCAGGAGCGGGAGCAGGAGCGGGAGCAGGAGATAATGAGATTGATATAGGGAGAAATATAGCAGAAGCAAGAGAAACTTCAAATACTTATGTTAGGCAACATGGAAGGTATCCTGGGAGTAATACCACCAGAGATGTAGAGGCTGTGGCTGCTTCTGGATTTGAAGAATTAGCTAATCCGGGGCAAATTTCTCCAGAAGGTGACAGAAGAAGAGGAAGAATAGAAAGCGACCAATCTTATCAATTTAGAAAAATTATATTAGAAGCTTTTATGAAAAGAGTTAATCCACGAGTGGCACCTTCATATAGACCACAAAAATTTAATTCTGACAGAATAATTCAAGGAATAATAGGTGGTAATTTACCTATAATTATGAATAATATATGTACATTTAAAAAACCTACTAGTAAATTATCTAGAGCAAAAAAAAAAATAGCTAATGTTGCTTATGCAGCTACAAAAAAAATGAGAGGTAAAAGTAAAAGTAATGTTGCTTGTGCCGCGGGTGGAGTATGTTCAGATATTTCTTCATACTTTAAATGTGATACAGAAATGTTAAAAAAAATAATAGATATAGCGGAATTAATATATTCTATAAAAATGAGAGCATTAATAGCCTCTGTTTTAATAATTCGTACAAATAGAATTACTGGTATACAAAGAATTGCTGGTATTCGGAGAGATATTACAACTATGGAACATGAAAATATTATTAGTCAATCTTTATCTTTTATATTTTATACTATAGACCAAAGAAGAGCAATAGGAAATATGGTAGAAGCCACAGAAATGGAACTTGAAGCAGACAGATTACAGGCTATAATTGACACTGACACAGATACAGCAATAAGAGCAAGAATTAATAGATTAATGGAAGGTATTCCACAACCACTACCTAACGAAGAATTAGTAAGAAGAATAAGAGATTTACATACTTTTACACAAAGACCAACAGGAAGAGGTGTTAGTAAAAAGAAAAGGAAAATGAAAAAGGGGAGGGGGAAGAAATCAATAAAAAAGAAAAAATAATGTTAATATTTCTTTAAAAAAAAGTAAAAAAAATATAAAAATAATTATATATAGTTATTAGTCATCTAGATAAAGAAAATCCTGCTAAAGATTTACATAAAATTTATAAAAATATTAATATATAAAAATATTAATATAAATAATATAAGAAAATTTAATATGAATTAATAACCTAACTTATTATATAAAATTGATTTAAATTAATATATTTATATAAATTTATTAGAAATGAGTAAAATAAATTATTTTATAGATAAATATTTAGATGAAAATGGAATATCTAACTTAATAGAAAGATATAATGAATTAGATCCAAAATTACGCTGGACTTCAGGAGATAGTATATTTCGTTTTGATAGTATTCTATCTAAAAAATATAAATATTGTACATTTAAAAAAAAAATTATTAGATATAGTTGGCAAAAAACGGATATTGAAAAAGAAAAAATTATAAATGAACATAAATTAATAAGTTTTCCCAAAAAGTCTGGTAATTCAGTTCATTTTATAAAATTTTATGGTATAAAAGAAAAAGAAGATATTAAAGACGAAGGTATTAGAAAGGATATTTGGAATATAATTACAAGTAAAAAATGTGTAAATTGTTTTTCAATAAATGATGTCCAGTGTGACCATAAAAATGATTTAAAAAATGATATTAGAGTTTTGAAAAAAGAAACACAAACATTAGAAGATTTTCAACCTTTATGTAGACATTGTAATATGATAAAAAAATCAATGAAACAAAAAATGTTAAAAAATAATAAAAGAATAAGTGGTAAAGAATTTGGATATAATATTGATTTTACTATAGGAACTGAAAAATTGGATTTAAATGACCCTAATTGGTTTCAAGGTACCTATTGGGGTGATATAGAAAAATTTAAACTTTCTTTACATATCTGATAGAGAATCTAATATTGATCCAGCAATTGCTTCGGATAATTTACAAGGAACCGCATTTCCTAACTGTTTAAGAATAGACGATTTAGAACCTTGGAATATAAAACTATCTGGAAAACTTTGTAATCTCGCAAGTTCTCTTGGAGTCATTACTCTATTTTTTTCATAATGAATAAATACACCTCCGTGATTTTCTTTAACTGTTCCCGAAGGCTCATTTGGATTACAACGAAAGAATGCTTCCTTATATTTTTTGTTTACACTTTCTCCTATTTTTGTTTTTTTTATTTTTTCAATAAAATCACCATTATGTTTCGTATAAATTTGTGAAAACTCTTGATTTTCTTCTAATTCTTTTAAATCTTCTATTGCTTCTTTGACCGATATCCATTTTGGTAAAATATCTCCATTTTTATTATTTGTTGGATTTGGAAATTTAATTTTAATATTACTATTTTTTTTAGAACCAATAAAAATGACTCTTTCTCTTTTCTGTGGAACTCCAAAATCAGCAGAATTATGTAATTTAAATTCAACATCATAACCAATTTCGTCAAATTTATTAATTATTTTTTGATATACAAATATTCTGAATTTATCTAAATCTTTATTCATTTTTAATATATTTTTCTTTACTATACTTATTTGTTCTTTAATTTCTTCTTGATTTTCTTTATCTAATTTTTTTTTCTCTTGTTCTAATTTAAGTTTTTGTTGTTCTAAATCATAATAAGAATCTGCCAAAACCTTCTCTTCTTCTGTTAAAAAATCTTTATCGTGTTTCATATTAAGAATACCTTTAACATTTTCCATAACAAACATTTTAGGTTTTAATATTTTAACCATATCAACATAGTCATTGAAAAGTTGTCCTCTTGGGTCTCTCGAATTACGCAATCCCGACATTGAATAAGCCACACACGGTGGGCCTCCTAGTATAATATCGCAATCTATATCTTTAAAATTATTATGAATGTCCTCTTTAATTTTTTTATTAGTTATATCTCCAATAATAACACTTGTTTCAGGAAAATTATATTTATAAGATTTTGCGATTTGTTCTTCTAATTCATTACAACAAACTATATTAAAGTTTTTTTTATGAAAGCCATAACCAAGACCTCCGCAACCGCCGAATAATTCTAATACTGTATACATTATATATTATCAAATAAAAAAATTTAAATATATTCAATTTTTTATAATAAATGAATTAATACCCCAAATTCATATATTCGCCGTCCATACCTACTTGGAAGTATGTACTCCAGCAATTACTTCTACAGTAGACACATGTTTGATTTCCACTTCTCAACCATTGTTCCATACATTCCTTATGTAAAGTATTTTTACATTGGGGACAACCAACTTTTTCCTCTTCTTCTTCGAATTGAACGAAGCAGATAGGACATTGATCATCGTTTTGAAGTTCTTTTGTTGGTTCAAATGGTTTTTCTTCTTCACCAATTTGTATTTGTTGGAATTTGTCGAGCAATTGTAAATCAATTGTTTCGTCTACTTCAACTGTTTGATGTAGAAATTGGTGACTATTAAAGAACGTAAATTTCTCCATTAGTTTAGTTCCTAATTTTTCAAAATCTTCATCATTAAATTTAAGGTTTGTAAAGAAATCAGACGTTTCCGTAATTGTATCTTTACAAACTTTAAACATAACGAAACAACAATGCTTACATGCACAATTATATTTCTTCGCCCACCCTCTTTGGTCGGGGCAATCGCAATGTATTGTTTTCTCTACCTCATTGATCGTCACTTTATATATATTAAGACTTGCTCCCGCAATACTTAAAATAAATAAGTCTGGTTTTTTCTCTATATTAAGCAAATAAAATCTTTGATAAGATATAGAATTAAATCTCTTTTTTTGATTATAGTTCATAACTTCCGTCATTTTTATATTTTATTTTAATAGAAATTTAAAAATCAATTTTTTATATTTTATAAAAAAATATCTACTATAATTAAATATGAATAATACATTACCAATATTCAGAATATCAAAAAAAGAATGTTTAGATAAATATAAAATATACGAACACCCAGAATTTAGTAAATTAAAAAAAAATAAATTAACAAAAAAGAATAAAAAAAAATCATTTTCTGTAAATAAATTATCTGATTCTGAAATATTTAAAAAAAAATATAAAAAAAAACCAATATATAAAGGTTTGGAAAAAGAGCCATATCAATTATATGAAAAATATAGTCCTTTTATAAATTATTTTTGGAGAACTAAACCAATTATAGTTCCAAAAATATATCAAGAAGTAAAAAATATTGAAATAAAACAAGATTGTAATGAAATACCTTGGAATAAAAAAATATTAAAAAAAATAATAAATTTAGAAAAAAAAGGTATGTGTCACCAAAATTGGATAGAAAATGCTAACAAATATTGGTTAACTATTGGAGATATATTAAAAAATGATAAAACACTTTTACTTTTATCATTATCAGAAAATTATATTTTTCATATTACAAGTAATAAATTTAATAAATTATATAATCCGGAAGATTTTTTTAAATTTAAATGGGTTAAATTTAAAAAAGATAAAAATCTCAAAGGAGTAATACAAGACGGTCAAATACTTAAGAAAAATATGAAATCTATACCTTATACATTAAATATTAAAATTAATGATAAATGGTTAAAAATTAAAAAAGATTATGTTATTATAAATAAAAAAAAAGTAAAATGGTCAACACTTCCATTAGATACATATGTAGGTATTGATAATGGACCTTTAATTCTTTGGAAAAATATAAAGAAATTACCTCAAGTATATATTTTAGAAGGTGACCCAGATTAAATAAATATTTATATATTTTTATAAAAAAATATATGTTATAATTAAATATGAATAATAATAATACAAATAATAATAATATAAATGCCACTAATTTACTTAATAATGTATTATCACCTGAAGAATTAAAAGAATTAGATATTAGAAATGAAAATAGATATAGAACTTATATTGCTTCTGAAGGTGTATTAACTTCTTGGTTGCGTAATACTATTATTTTATTTATGGGTGGTATAACGATTATAACATTTTCTTCAATGAAAGAAAAATATGTCCTTTCTTTGTTATTATCTTTAGTGGGTGTGATAATGGGGTGTATTGCGTATTATGAATATAAAGATAGGACACAAAAAATAAAAGATAGAAATTTTGGAGGTATAATAATAGGAAGTTATAATGAAAATGTAACAATGTGGGTATTGTTAATTTTCATAGGTTTGTTTATATTAAGAAGCATTAAAGTATCACAAAAATACGGTTTGAAAACAATTTTTAGACTTAATTAAACAAAGTATTAAAAATAAAAGTATTAAAAAAATTATAAATTATATAAATCCATTTCATAATCGTCTACTCCTTGTACTAATAATTCTTCTTTCATTTCACTGCTTTCTATAAATGTATTAAAATAGTCTATAAAAATTAGTATTCTATTTAGTATAAATTCCCAAAATTCATTCTCATAATTTATTTCTATCATATCTGTTTCAGGAACTCTCCCATTCATATATGTTTCTACTAACTCTGATTTTTTAGAATCTAATATATACATATAACAATAAGTTTGGACTTTCTCATAATCTTTTATCTTATTAAATAATCTATGCATTCTATTTTTAATTTCTATAATAGTTCTATTTTCTAAAATACCGTCTATTCTACCCCCTATAAACCAAGTATAATCTTTATTTTTTATAATTGATTTCTTGAAAAAATCATTTAATCTAATTACCGGAATCCCTGTCAATTGCGTATAAATATGAATACTCCTATTTTCATTTTTTATACCAAAATTAGTATTAGTCATCTCTATTATAGATTTTTCCAATTTTTCCTTGTCTTTTTTCGGCAATTTCTGACATTCCATTAATAATTCTCTTCTTTGATTTATCATACTATTTACATCTTGAGCCTCCATACATTTCTTCATATTTACACATACCTCTTTTTGTTTTTTCCCTTCTAATTTCCCTTTGAACTTATCAAATACTTCTTTACTGGATTCATTTAAAGCAAGTTCTTTATCTTGGTCTGCTACATATTGTTTATGTAATCTATAATCTTCAGGGAAATTCTTTTCCCATATTCTAAGTAATGTTACAGCTGGAGGTTTGAAGTGACTTATACCTATTAAATTAGATAATTCACTCGCAAATAAACATATTTCTTTTCTATTAATAAATTTTTTCTTAGGCATTTATCAAATATATAATAAAATTAAATTATATTATTTAAATAAAAAAATATATAATATTATAAAATGAATTTAGATACTATTAGCACAACTTTACTTTCTAGTGGAGCAATTTTTATTTCTTGTGGTATGTTGAAAGAAATGAGAGATAAAAATAAATATTCTTATTGTATTAGGACAAATTTTAATATAGGGTCAAGTTTATTAATAGCCGGGTCTGCTTTTAATATTTATAATGTTGTAAAATAATTTATGTAAAATTAAACTAACATTACGTTTATAATATCATTATCCTTTTTTCTATTTCTTAATATTGCGGTTTCTTCGATAGTCATCCCAATATTTAGTTTATCATAATCTTCGTTTCCGTATATATCAGTTTTATTATTGTCGTTTAAATCTGTAGTATTCATAGTAATATTATCTTCTATATCAATATTTTTGCTGGAATATTTCATTTTTCTAAATTTTTCTCCAAATTTCCCTAAGAAATAAATTACAAAAATAGATACTATAACTGCGGATGTATTTATTAAGACTAAACCCGATACTAAGTGATTCATAACATTATTAATATTAAATACTCCCATCATACCAGAAATAATAAATTTGAATTTAATTCCATATTTATATCTATCAACGTAATAATATTTATCATTTGGATCGCTTATATTTGGGTAATTAATATAAGTAACAGAAGAACCTTTACTTGCCCATCCTGAATTAGGATATAATTTTATTTCGCAAGTAGAAGTTTCATATCCTGATATACTCCTCATATTATAATAATTCACCTTTATAATAATCTCCACTCCTGATAATCTCTGGTAAGGTAAGGAAGGATTTTCTATAAGTGAATGGTTATAACTTATAGGAGTTCCTTCATTATAACTATCTAAATCAATATCACTAAGTTTTAACCACTCTGATAATTCCAATTTTATTGTTTCACCTGCTTTAAACTGTTTTAAAACATTATCATTTTGGTCTTTAATTATGGTATCTATTGGAATATTATCAACACCTAAATTACTACCTTCTTCAAAAGTAGTAGTATAAAAATGGTCAAAAGCCAAAATCATTCCTTCTGTTCCAATAGTGAAATAATCTTTATTAGTTCTATCAATACATTTAAGGTCATTATGGCAAGTTTTTACTTTAGTATGATATTCCGTAAAATGAGTTAGGAAGAAAAATTCAGATTCACCTTTATGATACATTTCACTATATGGAAGTTTAATACAATCTATATCTCGATAAACCCATATATCTTCGTCATACGCATAATCATAACTTTTATTATTACAATAAGAAAATTGAGAAATATTATTTTGTTGTATATTAGTTAAATTCCCTGTTTCCGTCCAAAATGTAGTATAACCTGAAGGAGTTTCAGTTTTTAAATATAATTCATTAAAACATAAATCATAAAGTATAAAAGCTAAAATACAAGTTTGAAAGAATTTATTAAGTCCTCCAACACGGACATCACTTAAAGTTACTAACTTAGGAGTGGTAAAATAAAAGAGAGAATTAAATTTCATATTAGGTATCTTAAAAGTAAAAAACTTAAATAAAAATATTGTATTAAAATAATATGAAAAACTATAAAAAAATAATTATATTAGTAGTAGTTTTATTCATTATATTATTACTAATAAAATACAGAAATAAAATACCTATTTTAAGAGAACATTTTGATAATACACCGTCTCATTCATTTCAACATAATCATACAGAATTAGACGATATTAAAGATATGAAAGTAATTGTTATAACATTTTATTATAGTGATACTTGTCCTAAGTCAAGGGAATTCTTGTATGGTTGTTGTAGGGATTTGAAAGGTGATAAAGAAATAATTGGTACAAAAATGTATCAAATGAAAAATCAAGATGGAAAACACGATAGTTATGAAGAAAGACTTAGGTATTGGTTTCAAAGTGATTCTTTAAATAATAAGAATAATATAATTAAATCTGATTTTTACAAAGATATTCCGCAAAATGAAGATACTTGTATGCCTTTAAATTATTTTAGAAAAGAAAATGAAAATGAAAATGCGAGAGTTATTGATTATGATAATAAATGTTTTATTAAAAAAAAACCAACATATTTTTATTTAGAAGATTTTATAAATAAGTTTAATGAGAATTATATAACAGATTTAGATATCCAAGGTATTGGAGGTATTGGAGGTATTGGAGGTATTAAATATGAAGATATAAATGGGGAAATAGATTTAAATCCAATTGATTTAGATAATTTGAAATATGAAATTAGATTAAAAGTTGAAGAATTTAAAGAAGAAAATCAAATAGCTTCCCTATTTATTGATATTCCTCGATTTCCTGCTATAAGAGAAGGACAGTCGGTTGTAAGAAGTAGAAATAGATATTTAGGTAATTTAAATAATATGAATGAAATTGGTGAATTTATAAATACTTATTTGAATATTAGTAAGGAAACTGTAAATAATAAATATGTTATTAAATATTTTCATAATGATTCAAATGAAAACTATAAAAAAAAAATAACTTTTGAAACAATTAATTTAGATACTAATTTTTATAAACAAAATAAATATAATGAATATATTTCTTATTTATATTCAAAATATATTCAAAATAACGATTTTAAAAAATTAGAAGGAGAATTTAGTAAATTTAAACCTATGATAGTTAGTGGCGATTATTTAGGCGAAGAAAGAGGAATTGATATTGATAAAAGAATTTTAAATAATAATTATTTACAAACTAGACCTAAGATTTTATGGAAAAATATTGTTTCTTTCCCAGAAACCAGAAATGACTATATTGCTATAGTATTTAGGGATGATAGATTAACTGAATATTATAATGGTTTAGGTATAGGTGATAATTTAGGTGATACACCGAAAAAATTAATATATTGGATTATATGGAATGTACCTAAAAAAGATATGGAAATGATGGAACTTACATATGATACATTAATAAATAGTGAAAATAATAAAAAAGACGGTGTTAGAGAATATTCCGAAATTTATCCATACCAGATTTTTGATAAAGCAAATATACAATATTATTTTGACGATAATAATATTACTGAAAGAGAAAGTAAAATTTCTTTATATGGGGCATCTCATTCTGCTGGAGAATCTCAATCTGCTGGGGAATCTCATTCTGCTGGACCATCTCATTCTGCTGGACCATCTCATTCTGCTGGACCATCTCATTCTGCTGGACCATCTCATTCTGCTGATATAAATGAAATATTTAACTACGAAGAAAGGTCAGTTAAATATAAAATAGATATTTACAATTATAATAAAGAAACGGCAATAGAATTAGATAAAGATTATGAAAACTTAGTAGAAAATAACTTAGAGTTATTTTATGATAAATTAATCATAAAATTAGGGGAAAATAAATTTGAAAATTTAGAAGAGAAAGATAAAGAAGAATTATTTATAAAATATAAATTAGAAGACAATGAAGAAAAAAATGAAAAATTGTCTAAGTTTTTTATGAATAATGATTTAAAAGATAATAAAAAGTTAGTTGCATTTAGTTATAAAATGAAATATTATAAGTTAGCAGATAATTTAAGTATTAATTTAGAGAAAAAAACTTATTGGATTTTATATTTTAATGTCACCAATCCTATTACATTATATATAAATAATGAAATGTTAGTAATTAGTGATAAATTTGAATATAGAATCCCATATAAAACTAATAGTATTTATATTTATATTAAATTAGTAAATAGTATAAACGAAGAAAGTGATTTCTTAGTAATAAAAGAATCAAAAATCCCAACATATAGATTGAATTGGGAAGACATATTTTATGATTACAGAAATAAATTACAAAAAAACAATAATGGTATTAAATTAAAAGAAGGAGTTTCTACAACTATATTAAAAGGTAAATTTAAGTTAGATAAAGAAAATTCTGTTAATAATAATATAATAAATATTGATTATAGAGTTAATTTTGATTTTGATAATATTAAAAATAAAGAAATATTAGTTAATGATGAAATAATAGAAGAAACAAATTTATGTCCAGATCCAAGTCCAGGTCCAAGTCCTGGACCTTGTCCTTCTATATTAAATACTTTCAATAATAAATTATTAATATCAAATGAAAATGAGATTAGTTTTAGTATAACACTAAATAGTAATTCTGTTTTATATAACGGAACTGTATCACCTATTGAAATAAATAATATTATAGAAGAAGTAAATATAGATAATATAAAAGCAAATCGTGTTTCAACTATTCAATTAGATACATTAGGTTGTAACTTAGACGCAGAATATACTATCCAATCAGTTCCAACACTAAGATATATTGGTCATTTGGAAGGAAATACAGAACTTAACGAATCATATGGAAGAAAGTCTAGAGATAATTTAAGATTAGCTATTCGAATATATGAAGAGGATAAATTAAAACCTTCTTATTTAGAGTGGGGAATTGATATTGATAATTTAGAGAAAATGGATAATATAATACAATATGAATTATTTAAGAATTCTAGAACAAATAAGGTAAAAAATATAGAATTAAATAATTTAGAGATGAAATTTAAAACGCAGAATTCGAATAAATATTATTCAGAAAAAATAAATAATAATTGTAAAAAAATTACCAAATATACCTTAACAGAAACTTCTGAAATAGTATTCAAAAATTTACCACCTAAATTAATTAGGCAGAATATTAAATTAATTAGGCAGAATGTTAAATTTATTTCAGATAATTTTGACGAAAATAGATTTTATAATGAAGTAAATAACTTAGAGATAATTTATAATAAAATAAAAGAGAAATTCCAATTATGGAAAAAAGAAGGTGGTTTTATATATAGTTGGGTAGGGGAACAAAAATATCCAGAATCTTTATTTGTAGAAAACTCCGAATGGGTATTTTCCCCTAAATATCAAGATACATTAGAATTTAAGTCAATTGATGTTGGGGTTTTCCCTACTTGGTATAATAGAAATAAGAATATTGATATGGAAAGTGTTTATCATCATAATATTAATGTAGAACTTGTAAATAATAATGTAAATGATAATAAAGAAATATATAATTGTAATTTAACAGAATCAAATAGTATTTCACCTATCCCTAGTGATTTAGATACAGAAGTAATGTTTACCAATACTTTATTTAGTTTAGGTGATTTGAGTGATAAAATAACTTTAGATTTCCCAAATGCGACTGCGGATTTTGTAAAAAAATTCAAAGTTGAAATTATTCCATATTTCCACGAAAAAGAATTTGGGGATTCATTATCTGGGATAGTAAAAGAAAAATATATTAATCCTAACTTAGTAGAAAATATTAGTTCATTATTAAATAAATATGGAATAGAAAAAATACTTAATAATATTACTGATAATTTATTAATGTATAGAGGTAATTTAGATATTTTAAATAATTATGTAGATAGAAAGGAAATTTTGAGGCTAAAACATATTTATTATAATTTAGACGAAACTAGTAATTTTCCATATCATATACAAGAAGAATTAAAGAAAATAGACCCAACATTTGATATAATACAAGAATTAAGAAGTTTAAATCCACAATTTCCGGAAATAGATATAACAAAGAGAGTTCCTGTTATAATGACATATAATTCTACTTTAGACAATAAACTTAATTTAGAAAGATATGATGATACCAAAAAAGAATATTTACAAGAAAAAAATGATAAAAATATTGCTAAAATATTTAATGATTTTATGGAAAAAAATATGTATTATTATGAAAATTATCAATCTTATGGCGATTTAGGTATTTATCAAAATGAAACTTGTTTAATATATAAGAGTCCTATTGTAGACAAAATAAGTAATTTATGTCCGTTTTTCAGGGATTATGTTTCCAAAACAAAAGATAATATGTCAACAAGTCTATTACATAAAATTAATATTATTGTTATATTGAATTATTGTAAGATATTGAATTTAGTAAATGAATCATATATATTTGATAACGATATTGATATTTTTAACATATTAAACGATGAATTATTGAAATATGGTATAGGAGATATTAAATCAACAATAAAAAACAGTGGTATTTTAGGTTTTGGTGCTTCAACTGATATATTTGACCATAATAAATATACATATGTAGAGAAGGAATGTGCTCCGGCGCCTTGTCCTCCTGGTAATATAAGTGAACTAATTAAAGAAATACAAAAATTAAAAGAAGAAGAAATGGATTTAATACACAAAGTAGAAAAAGATAATTTAAAATCAACAGATACTTATGAACCTTGTTTAGGTCCCGAACCAAGTCCAGGTCCAAGTCCTGAACCAAGTTCAACTTGCTTAATTGATAAAGAAACTTATGATTGCCCAACTGAAAGCAATGGACCTTCGCCAAGTCGATGTTTATCAGAAGATAAAACAAATAAGATAAAATATTTGAGAGATATATATGTAATTGTATACTACATAAATAAAATAAAAGAGTTAATACTAGGTAATATAGAAGATATGATTAAGTATGATAAAAATGGTAATAGAGTTAACGAATTACTCGCAATTATGGAGAAATTTTATATATTCGCATTAAAGAAACATAATATTTATTTTAAAAACGAAGAGTCAATATTTAGTAAAATGGATTTTAATGATTTAGAATTAATAAAAATTCCTAAAGAATTTGAACCAGAACCAGAAACATATTCAGATACTATTGATAACGCGGTTAAAAACTATAGGACTATGATGTATAATATTTTTAACTAAAAAATATTTAATGTAAATAATATTTACAAATTTTCAATTATTCTAACATTTGATTTATTACATCCTTTACAGAAGTATATTTCTTCTAATGGATCATTTAAATTTACTAACTTACAAATATTATTAGATTTACATTCCATACAACTATATAGTTTTTCTATTTTTTTATTAACTTCTTCCCTAGTTTTTATTTTTAAACGTGAATATTCTTCTAATGTAATATGTTTAAGTTTAGTATTTTCTTGTCCACAATTTAGGCATTTATATTCAAATTCCTTATATTCTATATCATTTGAACAACATAATGAACATATTTTAGTAGTAACAGAAATATTATTCATAGAAGCAATATTATTTTTTATACTGAAATTACTAAAACAGTCTAAACAAGACCAATTATCTGCCCCACTATTATAAAGAATTCGTGTCGATTTACAATCAATACATACGATTTTCTTTTTTTCTTCTGTTTTTAAAATCTTAGTAATATGCTTACAATCCATACATTCTTTTTTTTCTAGGGTATCTAATACTCTAAATGAATTACATTTTTCACATTTATTTAGAGGTTTTCTACAAATAAAACATTCTTTTTTAATAGAATAAGCTTTCTCTAAACATTCCTCACAACCTGTATGTCCACACATTAAAATAGTTGTTTTCTTTAATTCTAAACAAATAGGACATTTAACTTTTTGATTTAGTGAAACTCCGCATCTACAACAGAAATTAGATTCCATAGAGTTTGTTTTTTTACATTTAGCACATTCTATTGACATTTATTTTTATAATATTTTATTATAAAAATCAATTTTTAAAAAAATAATTACATATTATCATATAAATTTTCAGTACATATATCTAAATCTGAATTTTCATTATTTATTATATCTAAATTCTTATCTTCCTTATATAAAATATATTCTTCATTATCAACCTTTTTATTATCATACATTTCATTATAATAAATCTCATTAAGTAATTGTTGATTTGTTGTTTCTTCATTTTCTTTTTTACAACTAAAAAATTTTTTAAAACAATTTTTGATTAAATTAAGGCAACTCATTATTTAATAACAATATTTTTTAATAAGAATAATATTTCCACGAAATTCTATTTTCGTCATCCATAAATGGAAGTATCATATCACTCCCCTTCATAACAGGTCGAATCATATATTTACTAGGCATTTGTAACATTACCTCGTCTTTTATAATATTATATTTGATAACCCTATATTTTTTCCATTCCGTAAACATATCACCTACCGAAATATTGACAATATGATTTCTCATTTCGTCATTGGTAATAATTTTTGCTTTTGGATTATATATAGAAGCATATAACCAATACATATCGTCATCCATTCCCTGAGGACTAAAGAAATGTATCACCTTTGATTTAATATAAGACAGAATTTCAGAGTCTGAATTACTAATGCTTCTAATATGTCTTTCGTGAAGAATAAGAAACACTTTTCTTCCTAAACTTATCGCCTTATCTACAAAGAGAGATATTTGCCGGAAATTAAGAACCTTCCCAGAATTAGCTCCTTGTTTGAAGAAACCTACATTTGCTCCGTCAATAACTGTATCGTAGTTTTTGATGTTCTTGTTTAAGAATTTTTTGTACAAGAGTAGAACCTTTTTCTTTTTTGGGTGAATATTTCCAACGTGTGTTTCAATCTTATCACTAAAAACAGTTATGTCTTTAGTTGTGAAAGAAAATTCCGGAATTTTTTTAATAGGAATATCTATCTCTGAATCTACATTTCCTTCAGAATTAACATATATGTCTACATTCTTCGGGAAAACTGTATCAAGAACTAACTTACATTGTTGATTGATTATATAATGAACTTTCGTCATATCGTCCATAATGGTAATAGTATTAAATATATCTTTCTTTTCGTAAATTACCTTTAGAATATTCATATAATCTTCATCCAAAAGTTCTAAGTTCCTTATTTTAGAGATATTGTAAATACTAATACAGAATGTGAGGTCTGTAACAGTTTGACACATCTCCAAAATGGGAGCTAATGTTCGCCTCTTAATTTTAATATCATTTAACATCATAAAACCTAAATATTCCTTCACTTTATCTACATCAATATATCTAATATCACTATATACTTTGATAAAAGAAGTATATGTTGTTTCATTGTAGTCTACTGGTGTATTATCTTTAAGAACTATTGATAAATAAAGTTCCATTTCCTTCTTGTTTCGAAATTCAATGTTTTGAATATGTGATACTAAAGAATTGAGTGTATCCTTATCCAATGGACCGGGAAACTCACTTTTATATATCTCTAACCATTCTGGAATACTATTATAGTTTTCTGAACGAACATAACCTGCTAAGATTGTTCGAAAATCCCTTTGTGTTGTTTTTACTACTTTGCTTATGTTTGCTTTGTTCATACTTGCTTTGCTTATGTTTGATATTAAATGTTTTTTAGTTTTATGGCTTATCAATTTTTTTTTAGTTTTTGTATTTTTATTTATTTTTGTAATTGTTTTTTTCATTTTATTATATAAACATATTTTTATTTTAACATATTTTTTTATTCAACCAACTAAGTAATACTAAATCGTCATTAATAATAGGTATCAAAAATAACATATATAAGATATGTAATATATTGAAATCCCATATGATAAATTTATTCGCAAAATAAAGTAGGTGTATTATCCAATTACAAATACATGTAATCATATAAGTATATTTCGCACATATTCTATTTATATCTATAATTTTATTTAATAAAAGTTGTTTTTTATCTTTAGTATCTTTATTAATAAAAAATCGCATAGCAAGAAATCCATTAACACTAAAAGGAATAAATGAAAAAACTGTATAAATAGTAATCATTCTTACTATATCATTTTTTTCTACATCGAAATAAGCAACTATCCCATATAAAAATAAAGTAATTATATGGTGTATTTTAGTGCTTTTAGGAAGTTTTTTTACCATTATTAAACCACCTAAATCGTTCCCAACATATAATGCACCATAATTTCTTATTATTTTATTTGTTAAAAATGAATTGAAATTCGCGGGATAAATTATATAAATAAAGTTTAAAAATATCATAAACATAGAAACTGTTTTTATTAAGTTTTTGACTATATAATTTTTTCTATTTTGTGAACATGAATTAAATTTATCATTTTGTAGTAATAAATAAGTAATAGGTTTATATAATAGCGAATAAACACCTGCTATTAAAAATAGTTTAGAGATAGATATAAGAAAATCCATTTTTTATTTATATATAATTATGTAAAAATCTTTAAATATTTATATTTTAATTGCTCCTGTTATACCGGTAATATTAATATCCTTCTTAAAAAATATTTGAATGAATATTAATGGTATTACTATTAAAAAAGCAATACAAACTGCTTTAAGTATGCTATATTGTTCTCCCCTGATATTATTAATTATTTTGGGTGCTTTTTTATCTTTGGAAATATTGTAAATAATAAAACTCAATACAACAAGTATTAAAGTATTCAATAATATAAAATTAAATTTGAGTATCATTTATATAATTTACAAACAAATAAAAATATCAAATGAAATAATTCTTTAAAATGAAATAATTCTTTAAAATGAAATAATTCTTTAAAATGAAATAATTCTTTAAAATGAAATAATTCTTTAAAATGAAATAATTCTTTAAAATGAAATAATTCTTTAAAATAAAATATTTTTAAAATTAAATGAGTAATTTAAATTTAACTTCATTTACAGGTATTGGAACTACTATTACTTCTAATAGTATTATATGTAATAATACCGAGAATCCTATATATGATGCCAATTGTTTTAAAGAATCAATAACAGGTATAGAAACTTATTGGAAAGAGTTAGTTAAAGATTTGGAAACAAAAAAAAAAGATGTAGTAGAATTAAATAGAATGTACCGTGCATATAAAGCAGAAGAATATCAGTTTTTAATAGATAATATTAATATCAAGATAATAGAAATAGAGGATAAGTTGAGTTTAATACAGAAAATTATGTGGGACGTAAGAAGCAGAATTATATTCTCTAAATAGAATATATGTCTAAATTAGAAGAAGAAGTTGATAAAAACCTTTCTCAAATGAAAATAAATTATGAACTATTAGATAATCAAGGGGGTAAAATAAATAAAATTTATAAAGGATTAGAACATATAGAACATAATAATTCTATATCTCAAAAAATACTAAAAAGACTTAATAATTTATTTTATCGTCTTATAAACCCTTTAAAAAATACGGAAATAGAAATATCTAGTGTAGGAGGTTGTGTGTATGATAATACTATAAATCAGGATGATAATACTATAAATTCATATGAAAAAGACTCCGACGATATTATTATGGATAAAATATTTTTAATGAAAAATATAGCATATAAAATGAATAAAAAAATAGATGAGCATAATGAAATATTATATGAAACAGAGGGAAAAATGGATACTTGTAATAAAAGTATAAAGAAAAACTCTAAGTTAATTAGTGAATTAATTTGAAAAATTAATCTAAGTAAAATATAAATGAAAAAAAATATGCGTAAAATAACTAAAAAAATAAATAAATCTAAAAATCGTAAATCTAAAAGTAATAAATTTAAAAGTAATAAATTAAAAAAAAATCATAAAAGAATATTAAAAGGAGGTACAAATACACAACAAATAGAAGAAAAAATACCTGAAAACGAAGAAGTGTTAAATAATATTTATAGTAAAAGTGAACTTAAAAAAAAAGTGAAAAGTAATAAAAAAATGAAAAAAATTAAAGAATTAATACCTTTAATGAATAAAATGAAAGAACAATTATTATTACAAGTTGATACATTTGATAGATTAAATAAATTATTAGGGGATTATTTTACAAATAAATAACGAAAAAACACCAAAGGGTTTAAAAGTAAAAAACAATTTATATAAGAATTAAAATTATTTAAAGATTTATCCAATATAAAACTTATAAAATGACTGACACTACTACCTCTACTACCCCTACTATTGATGAACAATTTAAAAGCATTTACTCGGGTATTTCCGAAATAAATAGTAACGCGAAAGAACTACAACTTAAAGTTAAGGATCTTGTGAAAGGTTTCAAACAAGCCTGTAAACCAAGAAAGGTTAAGAAACATACTGTTATGCACGACCCAATGAATATTACTCCTGAATTACTCAAATATTTAGGTCATTCTAGTGGAACTCAACTTACTAAAGCAGAGGCAATGAAACAAGTTTCGGGGCGTGTTAAGACAGATAAACTCCAAGATGAATCTAATAGACGACAATTTAAACCAAACAAACAACTTGGAAAGGTTCTTAATATGACTCCAATTAAAACTATTACTTTTGTTGAACTTAACAAGTATTTATCTCATCATTTTACACCAGTTACTAGTGCTTAGGAGATTGCTAAAAATTATGTAAATACTATTTACTAATACAAATCTGTTTTAATTTGTAATTAAATTTACTTTTTTTGATTAGTTTAATATTTTCGATATCAATTGTTTTTTCAATATTTTTATATCCATATATTTTAATATAATTATTATTAATATTTATTATAAAACCATTTGTTAATATAATATTAAATCCGGAATTAAAATACTCTAAAATATTTATAATTTTAAATACTTTATTGTTTATTTCCATATATCTAAATCCTTTTTGTATTTCATTTTTTAGTATATTTTCATAGTCTTTTTGTGTTTTATTTATTAAAGGAATATATTGATTAAATTTGTATAAATAATTATATATCATTTTAAGCCTTTTACAAGTTTGAGATAAGTTTCTTGCTTCTATAGGTGTTAAATTTATAAAAATAATATTTAGTATATCTTCATTTAATATTAAAATATTATGTTGTTCCATATTATTTAAAAATTATTCTTCTATTTTAAATAATAATATATAATAATAGGAAAAAATAAAATGAATAAACATTCTACGGTAACCTTTGAAGTACAGAATTATGTTATATATAAAAAAAGAATAGGGAAAGGGGCATTTTCCACAGTTTATAAAGGGTATAACAAGATAACTAAATTACAGGTTGCGATAAAGGAAATAACTTTAGATACATTGAATAAACATAAGAAGATGTTTAAGAGGGAAACCGATATTATGATGAAACTCAAACATCCAAATATTATAACATTATATGACACTATTATAGATGAAAATACCGAAAATGTTTATTTGATAATGGATTATTATAGCCGAGGTGATTTTTCTAATTTTCTAAAGAAAAGACCCCTTAAAGAAAAATACGCAGTAAAATATCTAAAACAATTATCCGAAGGATTAAAATATTTGTTATCTAATAATATTATTCATAGGGATTTAAAACCACAAAATATTTTAATAACAGACGTAGGAGATATAAAAATTACAGATTTTGGTTTCGCGAGATATTTCGATAATGACTTATTAATACAAACCATATGCGGTAGTCCTTTATATATGGCGCCGGAAATAATGAAAAGTCAAAAATATGATTATAAATCGGATTTATGGTCTGTTGGAATTATTTTTTATGAAATGTTAGTTGGTAATACTCCATTTAAATCTAAAAATATATATGAATTAATAAGAAGAATAGAAAATGACGAAGTTAAAGTTCCAAGTAAGTTTAAATTAAGTATAAATTGTCAAAATTTATTATATTCTTTATTAAAAAAAAATCCAGAAGAGAGAATTTCGTGGGAAGACTTTTTTGGTCATACACTTTTAAGAGATGTAGATTTTAATGAAAGGGAAAATAATTTAATGGAGATTAGTAATTTGAATTATTTTCCTTCTTTGCCATCAAATGAAAATAAATTTATAAATAGTTCTTATCAGTTATATGAAAATACAAAAGTAAATAACAAAACTATAAATGATAGTGATATAGATTTAGGATTACAGTTTAATTTTAATTTAGAGGAAGAAGAAGAATGTGGTGAAAATGAAATTTTTTACGATAGTTATGAAACAGTAGGAGAAATGAGTTTTAATGAATTAGATATTGATGATACTTATTTTAAGCATACAGAAAGTTTTAAAAGAGATTTGAAAAATAGTTTATTAAAGGAGTTTATAGTTATAGATAATATTAAATCAAATCATAAAAAAAATATGTCTGGCAGTTTTAAGAATTATCTTAATAATTCCTTATATTTTTTAAAAGAATCTTACAAATATATAAGAAACTTTAATTCCCTGTAATTATTTATACCATAAACACTGTTAATATATTTTATTACTATATATTAAGTATGAATTATGAAAGAGACATCCATTATAAAAATCATATTTATAATACAAATATAAATTATATTCTTTTAATAAATTGTAAATATTGTAAACAAGATAAAAGAGATTATTATGGTTCTCAATTTAGACAACTTAGACAACCTTCTAATATCCATCGTAATGAAGTAACAAATATGGATTTACTAAATTATAGACGTGTTCAAAATGTTATTGGATATACAAATAATGATACAAATATAAGAAATGAAAATATAATATCTTTTCCGAGTCTTTCCCAACCTGTCAGAAGACCATATATTCGAAGACATTTTAGACAACTCCCGCATATTCCTTCGCAAATACCTATTATTCAAAGTAATATTTCAACATATAATTACACTTTAAGAAATAGACAACTTATACAAAATTATTTTCCTTCAAATTTACAATTACATAGACAATTACATAGTCAAATAAATAATAATAATAATATAAATATGACATATTTCACAAATAACTTAGGTATTCAACCCATCCAAGGCGAAGAAATAGAAGAAATAGAAGATTTCGAAGAAATGATGGATGTCGAAGTTAAAACAATATTACAAGATGTTAATAACAGCACAGAGTTAGAAGTATATAAAGGGTATAATTATCATTGCTCTATATGTTGTGATGATATTTGTAATTCTCAAATAGTAAGAAAAATAATTTGTGGTCATAAATTTCATTATAAATGTATTGACGAATGGTTAGAAACAAATACGAAATGTCCTATATGTAGATATGATATAGAAAATTATAGTAGAGAAATTGATGAAATATAAAATATAAAATATAAAAATAAAATGTAAAAAAAAAATATTAAAATAAGTAAATGGATGTTCCAAAAAACTTTATTATTAATGATACACGTAAACCCAATGAATTCCATAAGAAAACTTATTCAGACTATTTAAAAAAAGACGTTTTAGATATATTATTCAAAAAAATAGATGATTCCAGTTTAGAAGAGGTGTGTATATGGTGTGTAGAAGCAGTTATATCAGGTTATTTTGAAGATTTATGGGAACGTATTATAATATATTATGCTAAATATATTAATTCCAATAGTCCATATATTCCTTATCATATTTTTATAAGATTAAATCAATTCTTAAGGATAAGTAAGGAAGAAGATTTTAAGAAAAACTTTTTAGATATGCGAAATTCACAAGAAGTTAGAAATCATTTTTGCGAGTTAGTGTGTATGATAACTAATGCTACAAAAATGCGTAAACCTATTCCATTAAAGAAAATAAGTAATAATGATTTTAGTAAAAATTTTTTCGAATCTAAATTAAGAGCCAAAGATTATTCTACTTCTTTAAAAATATTAACACCCAATGACCCTCAAGAAATGACTATTATTACTAATGAATTTTCTTATAATATTTCAGATAATCATTATAATATTAATCAAGCAATATATTGGTTATCTTGGATATTAGAATGGGAAAAAATAAATATAAAGAAATATGGTAAATATGAGTGTAATGCAAGAGAAATAGTAGGTATTGAAAATAAATGTAAAAAAGATTTTATCTGGATATTTTGGGAAATTATCTTATTAGAAACAATGAAACGAAATAATGAACAACTTAATAAACAAATAAGGAGTTTAATGGAATTTTATAAATATAAATATACTTTATCTAAAAAAAGAAAGAGAATATATATTTTTATAAATGCGATACAAATTCTATCACCCGAATTTAAATTTAATAATGAGATGTTAATAAAATACCCCATTTATGAAAAATATCACCTAATTATACAAGCATGTGCTAATATAAATATTATATATAAAGAGAAGAAAAAAGACGAGAATTTAGAGAATGATATTATAAATAGTAGAATAAAACAGGATACTACATATTGTGTTACTAAATTTTCTGATATAAACCTTATAAATGATAGAGAACCTAAAAAACCAAGATATAAAAGAGAAAAAGATTTTAAAGCGTTAGAAATGGAAAAGAAAAAATTAGAGAAAAAATTAAAAGAAGAAAAAAAAATGTTAAAAATGGAAGATAAATTCAATGTATTGAATATGATAGATAATTCTATTTTACAGGATACTAATAGAGTTGTTCAAACTAAACCTATTAGAAAAACAGAAACATATGAAATCCCTAGAAAACAAAATTTGAATAAAACTATTAATTTATTAGACGAAATAGATAGGAAAATAAAAAATAAAGGTAAAACTATAAATAGTAAAACAAAGGACGTTTTTGTTTTTAAAAAAGAATAAAATGAATAAAATAATTTTATATTTATATAATAAATGACTGATAAATTTAGTTTTTGTCAACATAATATATGTAGTGTTGAATATTATGACGGGGATGATATAGATAAAAAAAATCGTTTTATTTCATCGGATAATACTTTAAGAGATTTAAAAACTTATATAAATAATCAAGATATTAAATATGAATTGTATACATTACAAGAAGTAGAACACGACGGAAATAATGAGGGGTATATAAATATTAACGGAATAAATTATGGATACTTTTATAATGAAACTGGAACAACCAATTATTTTATAAATAATGGTGGTAGACTATCAAATAATTATAAAAAAATAGAGCACGGGTGTATGGTTGTTTATGATACTAATAGATTTGAATATATAAATGACTATTCTACTTATGAATATGAAGAACTAAAATATCGTTCTTCACCTTGGCTTTTATTAAAAGATAAGAAAACAGGAGAAAAATATATAGTTATTTCAATACATGGACTTATACCAAGTCCATTAACTAAATCTAAAAGTAAAAGAATTAAAAATTTATATAACTCTATTATTAATTCTATTAAAGGATTTTGTAAAGTAGATACATTATCAGAATATAGTTTTATTATAGGCACTGAACTAAATATTAATATATATAATCCAGATTTAGATTATTACGATACTAAAAAACAAGATATTAAAAAGGATATCAAAAAGACTATGAGTTATTTCTTAAAATTACTCAAAAAATATAATATTAATTATGATTTAAATAAAGATATATACACAACTTACAGTGGAGAGGATGATGATGTATTTTATGATTGTATTGATTTTATATTTAAAAGTAAATTTATGAATACATATGAAGTTACATATGGGAATAATCATATTGGTTCTAGAGCAAGTTGGGGTGAATTAAAAGAATTAGAAAGTGATTTTGAACATACTTCTATACAATGTATAATGGGTATAGACAATTATTATGTCTTATAAAGCATTATATTTAGCTATTATAATACATTATAATATCTGTTCTCATACAACTGCCTCTCTATATACTTCATTTTATCACAATAATCCCTCATTTCTACTTTATAAGCATCTCTATATTTTTCTACATCTAATAACCATTTTATTAATATATCGCTACACAAAACTTTATAAAATATAGTTTTATAAATTATTTTGGTAATAAAATATGCGGAGTCTGCTTTATAAAATTTATATATGCCTTGTGTAAGTGGATTATCAAACATTAATATAAAAACTAAACATAAAATCAAATATCCACTAAAAGTTATATTTTTAACGAAATTAATTTTAAAATGATAATTTTCCACTTCAATACTATCTCGATAATAATATTTGAGTTTTCTTCCATATCTCCAATTTGTAAAATACAAACCTAAAATAAAAATACAAATACCAATACTTAATAATGTATTACTCATTAACTGATTTATTATTAATAATAAAGTCCCTGTTGTTAAAAAAAATATAACATTTACATAATTATATAACCAACCAATATAAATACTCTGTGGAAAAATACATTTTATATTAGATACGGACCATAACATAGAACCAAAAAAACATAATCCTAAAGGTATAATCTCTTTGAGTAAGTTATAAAGAACATATGTAAAACTATATGAATATAAGTAATTTTGGTTGGTAATAGTTTTATTATTATCATATTGTGATTCTAATTTGAAATAGTGAATTACTGGATTAACGTATATACAATATATCCAAAAATATGAAAACAAAGCACAATATTTTATCCAATTTTTACTACTATACCATGTATTAGATTTATAAATCGTTATACAAATTAGTAATAATTCAATAGAAATACATACAGAACTAAATATATTATAAAATAATATATAATCTAATGTTTTTCCTGAATTTATTAATTCTATAAAATGTTGTGTTTGATTTTTTATATTATTATCATAAAACCCTATAGGATTTTCTTGTAAATATTCGGTAGAATTATGAGTTTGGTAGTATTCTATATTTTTTTTTACATTAAAATAATTAGTAATATTTAGAATAATATTAGTTAGTAAGAATGGAATTAGTAAATAAAGGGAATATTTTCTCCAAACAAAGTATTTAGTTAAATCGTGCATATATGTTAATCTGTTTCCAGTTAAATCATAATTTCGATGATCTTCTTCATCTAATTCTATATCAGTTGGGGAAGTAAAATAATAAGTTAGTTTATATAAAAATGATAATATTTTATACATTTATCAAATATAACTAACTAATTCTTTATGTTAAAAAAAAGTATATATAATTAAAAAGTATCTAATAATTCCATTTTATCTTTATGTTTTTTCTTACAATATAAATCTTCTAATAAATTCTCATCAAAATGTGCAATATCATCTATTTTATTTAATAAACTATTTCTTAATAAAAATTTTCCTTTTTGTGTTTGAGTATTATGATGTAAATCTACAAACGGTATTTTATCCATTTCTGCGTTATTTCTTTCATAAATATGTGAAATAAAACTATTAGTGGAAATTTTATCTATATAATCCGAGGATTCGTATTTTTCTCTCGATTTATCAGAACAACTATTTAAATTACCAAAGATATTATCTTCGTTTACATTACATAAATTACTATAATAATTTGAAGGATTAAATTTATCTTCTTTATAAATTTCTGGTTCTAGAATAATTACATTACTAATATATTTTTTTTTCAAATTTTTTTGATTATTTTTTTGATTTGATAAGACTTCCTTATCGAGTGAATAATATTTGGAACTAAAAGACATTATTATATATTAAAAGAGGAAAAAAAATAAGCAAAGCATATAAAAATAAAATAATAAAATAAAAATATATATTAATATTAATAATGTCAAAAAAAATAATTGTTAATGGAGATAAAAATACTAAAAAAAATATCTTATCAACTGATGAAAAAAAAATATTTATGAATGAGTCTTTAGATTATATGAAAAAAACACAAGATAAAATGATGAATGAATACGGCTTCGGTAAAGAAACTAATAGGTATATATTCTATCCCGAGAGAAATAAATTTTATATGTATGACGAAAAAACAAAAGAAGTTTTTTTCGAAGCAAGGTTTCAAGTGATAGGAACATATGCTAAACAATCGGAAACTTGGAGATGGGGATGGGCAAATAGATATGTTCCCAATGATTTACAAAAAACTTGTTTAAAGGTCAAAGAATTTGGAGAAATTGGAAGTATTAAAATTTTTTCAAACCCGAAAGTTAAAGGTGAAAATTTAGGTTTCCTCTTTACAGCAGTAGGAATGTATTTATCCAAGGCTAAAGGATACTATATTGTTCCTGGTGGATATGGATACCCTGATACATTTATTATTTTTACTAAAGTAAGTAAAGCTAATAAACAATATAGTGAAATTGTTAAAAATAATAAAAATAATAAGAAAAAAAACAAACAAAAATATGAAAGAGTTGTTGAAAGAACTCGGAAAAAACATTTAAAAAAAAAAGAAAATAATAAAAAAGCAAAAAAACAGAAAAAACAGAAAAAAACTACTAAAAAAACAACTAAAAAGAAAGTAAATAAGATTAGAGCCGTAAATAATTCTATTAGAGGTAAATTAAGAGGCATATTTGGAAAATAAATGAAATAATTAATTTATGAAGGACAAAAAGTAAGTTTAACCATTTTACCCTCTTTTATACCCATTTCTTCAATACAAGTTCCTGTACCCTTCGTATCTTTTTGTTTAACACACAATCTAATATCGGGATATTCTTCTTTTGGTTTTTTTATTGTATCTAAGTTCCATAATTGTTTAGTGTCCTCTTTATTACATTCAACAAATCCTACATTTCCAAAATGTGTATCATTTAGTTTGAAAATATGTTTCTTATCTTTTCCTTCTGAAAATGCGTCCACATATTTATCTTCCATATCTCCTTTACAATAAGGAAGCATACTTAAACATCTTCCCGGTATTATTTCGTGGTCACAATTAGAAGGAGGTGGATTTTCTTCTTTTAACGGGTCATTTGCTGATTTAATAAGGTATTGATTATCCTTTATATTTTCTAATTCAAAATCATTTAAAAAATCGTTATTATGTTTTTTTTTATCAAGGTAATAAATATTAGCTTGGTGGTCGTGTCCAATAGAAAAAATATCTTTAGGTTGTTCTTTATTTCTTGCGTCGACCTCTGCGTATGTTTTTTTTTTATATTCTTCTAATTCTTCGCAACTTTTTTTTTCTGGTCCTTCAATTTTCTTAGCAGGTTTTTTCCTTTCCATAATTCTCTGTTTATCTTTATTTAGTTTTATTTGAAAATGAAATTGGTCATTATCTATAATTTCTTTATCAAATTGGTTACATTTTCCCATATATAATTGATTAGAACCGCAACCTGTTTTTTCGTCTTCGTCTTCACATTTCATAGATTGTATTACATCGGTTCCTAAACAATACTGCTCATCGCCATATTTCATATGGAAATAATCAACGTGTTTTTGATTTTCTACTACTTTAGTTGAATACATGGGTGCGTTTATTTCATTATTATTATTATTTTTATTTTTATTATTTTTATTTTTATTATTTTTATTTTTATTATTATTATTATTATTATTATTATTATTTTTATTATTTTCAAAACCTTCAAATACAGATTCTATATAACCAGGAGAAATAGGTTCAAATTTTATATCACTTTCAGTAGTAGGGACTGGTTCAAATTCAGTTTTTATTTCTCTGTCAAAAAACTTTTGTAAATCATTATTACAATCCGCACTAACCATCTTATAGCAATAATTCATACTTTCTTGTTCTGTAGACGGTAATATATCTGATCCTATATAAAAATTTTTATTTTCCAAAATACTATCATATTTAACTTCTAAATATTTAGAATAAATTTCTTGTATTTTATTTCTTTCTGAGGATTTATAAACATTTTGCGAATATTGGTATATACCTATAAAAGCGTCATTATTTTTAGTTATTGGGTCATTATCATGTGTCAGAGTCGTTTCACCGTCTTTATTATCTTTATCCCCGTCTTTATCATATTTATATTGGCAAGATTTTAAATCCGTTTCTTTTATTGTTTTATAACCTTGGAATACATCAACTGCTAGTTTAGGTTCACCCATATTAGTTCCGGTGGAGATATTACTACCCATTTGCATATCAACAAAACCATGATATTCTAATTCTGGTAAATTATGTTTTTTTTCCAATTCTCTCAATTCAGGGTCTACAAAAGTTCCCTTTGCCCTTATAGAATCGTCATCGTGAGTATAATCTGTAAAATATTTATTTTTAGCTGGATATGTGGATGTATCTTTATCTTTAATACTCATTGAAATATATTCTCCGTCTTTATTAACAATAAACATAGTAAATTCTTTTTTATCGTGAGGTGTAGTGAATTTAAAATCACATCTATCATTAAATTCATCTGGAATTTCAATTATACCCCCCTGAGAACTCCATTTTCCTATAAAATTCTTTTGAGTATGTATTTCGTGATATAATCTTCTTAAACCTAAATTACTATATTCACTTTGACCACAACAATTATCCCTATTTATTTCGTGTTTCGGTAGACATAAATGGGAAAATGGGACATTCGCGGTTTTTGGTTTACATTTTTCACCTATTTCGGCACCTTTATTTTCCCCATAAAAACATAATTTAGACTTTGTACAATCATTCTCTTCTAATCCAAAACAAGTATCCTTAAAACCGTCTTTCGCAAATTCTCTCTTTCTCTCTTCTTCTAATAATTTCCTTGCTTGCTTTGATACGTGTTGATATAAAGCATAGTATTTAAGATAGAAGAATTCATCTTCATTTGACGCTTTTTTCGCAGGGACATAAGTATTATAAGTATCATTTATTATTTCTATAAATTTACTTTGTGGTATAGTTCCTTTTAATATTTTTATATTAGTATCTGTTATACTAGATAAATAATCTTCTACGTCAGATATAGAAGTGGGGCCAATAACAAAAGCAGTTTCGGTTTCACTAATTATTATATCGCTATAATTTGAGTATTTATTATTTAATTTTTTTTTTACTTCATCTGTTTTTTCTTCATAATTTAATAAATCACTATATAATTCCTCTATTTCTAATAAATTATTATTTACTTCAGTAACAATATTAGAAGCAACTTTATCTATGACAGGTCTATCCTTTTCCGATGATATAATTTCAGTTTTCGCTATGTCAGGAGTGTTTTTTGTAGATATTAAATCTGCTTTATATGCTTCTGCTGCTCTTGTTGCGGTATCTTCTGATATAAACTTATATTTTTTAGTTATTTCTTCTTTAATTTCTTCTACTTTAGTTTTAGTTATAGATAAACTAATACTTTTTATTATTGTTTTTAATTTATCTTTTATAATAATTCTTAACATTTCTAATGTGGTTTTTACTAATTCTCCACCTAGTGCTTTATTTTTTATAATTTGTTCTTCTTCTGTTGCTGTAACAATTTTATCATATGTATCTTCATATTGTTTTTTTAATTTTTGATCTGTTATTATATTATAAATTGTTTCACTTACAGAACGGTCTCCCCGATTTAAATGACTATATACAACGGTATTATCACCTTTTAACTGTAAATATTTACAATAATAAACTAACTTAATTGCTTTTTTAATATCAGTATCTGATATTGTATTAAAAAAAGTAATATCTTTTTTTTCCTTTGGTTTATCACTATCAATACCTAAAATTTCATTTGTTTTTTCATCTCCCTTTATAAAATTTTTATCCATAAAATTCTTAATAGTTTCAATATTTTTGTCATTATTAACTCCGAGAGAGTCAATATCAATAGTATCTTGGTCAAATTTTCCACCTAATTGTTTTATTTTAGTTTCCATATGATTAACCGAATTTTGTAGTTCTATTCTATTATTTTTAGGAAAATGTTCTTCCATTTCACTATCTAATATTAAATGACAACATTTATCATCAGTAGAACTTTCTCTTGCTCCTTCTTGTAAATCTTTCAATATTTCTTCTTTATCAGTATATTCTTCTTGATTATAATAAAAAGCAATTTTATTGCGGTCATATCCTACCATACCTTCTTTCGCAAAACTAGTAAATTCGAAAGGTTTAAGTTGGAAACTCTTACCATAAAACATTTGTAAATATTCAATCATATAAGTATCTGCTCTTTGAAAATTCATAGCAAATATTTGACAACCTCTATCAAATGCTTTACGCGGATTACCATTTAAACCTTTAATAGAATAATTTTGTTCTACAATAGTTAGGTTAGTAGTATTAAATTCAATACTTTCTTTTTCATCTGTTTCTAACATTTCGTCATAAGTAAGTCTTTTTACTCTATCACCTAATTTAAGATTAACTATTTTAGTCATATCTGTTCCTACTATTTTCCCATTACATATAATAATAAGTTTATTATAGAGTTTATCTAAAGTTAGGTCTAAAACATTTTCTTTTCCGTCTAAATTATATTTTGGGTCTAATAAATGTGCTTTAAGATTTTGATAAAAATATTTGTAAATAGTATTCATACGATTTTTAGGGGAATTTATATTAAGATATAAAATAAGAGGGTCTTTGCTATTAATAAAATAATCTTTATTAAACATTTTAAGGGATAAAGACTTACAGAATTCGTCTAAATCAATCTCATTAAATGTTAAAATCCATTTTCCTTCTTTGATACCATTCGCGACTACTAACTGATTATTTTGATTTAGGTTAATATCTATTTCAATATATCTGGCTCCATATTTTATACAAGTTAGAACCATTTCCATACTAACAAAATCTAATATTTTCCAACCTACTAAATAAGAACTAGATGAAGATATAATATAAACGTCACAAAGAGTATGTTTATTGGGTTCTATTTCGTCGTATTTTTCTTCTTTACCACTTTCTGATTTTGTATCTAAATTAACAAATTTAGTAAAATCGGCGTATTCATCATTAATAATTCTAATCTTATTGGCGACATTAAAACTCCTTTTAAGTAAATAAACAATATAAAAAAGAGTTAGCATACCCATTACTATAAATACCCATACAATATTATCAAAAATCTTTTTTACGATACCTTCTTTACTTATATCTAATAAATTGGATACATAATTTTTTCCTTTAACTAAATATTCTTTTCCAGAGTTCATAAATTTAATATTTTATTAGATATTTATTTTAGAAAATATTTAATAAAAATTTTTTATAGTATTAATATTTTTATAGTATTAATATTTTTTATAGTTATAATCTTAGTTATTTTCATCAAAATCTATAGTAACAAAATCATCTAACTCATTATCTTCTTGGAATCTACCTCTTAATAAATCCTCTGCTGTTCCGGAATTTTTTTCAAGTCTAGGGTCTCTATATTCATCGTATCCTTGAGCTACTATATCTTCTGCTTCCATGCTTCCAACTTGTATAAGTAAAAAGTCATAATATTGTTTATCCATACCTATTTTTATTTTATGTTTTTTGAGGTGTTTTCTTATTAATGTATTAATAATATTTTCGTTTGGTATTTCTTCATATTTATCAGAGTGCGAATTTAATTTTAGTGAAATAATAACATTATTATTATTTACGACAAATGATATTTCATATCTTTTATGTAATAATTCTTCATCGTCATAAACTGGAACATTTCTAGAATTATAGAGTTTAAAATCTGGACTATTTAATAAAAATTCATCAAATTTATGTTTAAATGTTTCTCCTATATTATTTGTTAAAACAAATCTCTTACTATCTACATTTACATTTTCATATTTAAGAATTATTAAAAAGTCTTTTTCTTCTGTCATTGCGACTTCTACATTCATACACTCACTCTTAAGATCGTAAGATTTTAACATAGGATAATCCTGACCCGGTAATAAAGTTACACCTTTAAAGTATTTACCATTAGATACTAAATAAATACCATATGGATCTTCTATTCCGTTAGATTGAATTATATCAATAGGACTAATACTTAATTCGTGAGCACAACTTTGAGGAACACACCTCATATTACATTTATCAACATCTGGAGGATTTTTCCCTAAAGTACAATAATGTCCTACCGCAACATATCCTTGGGGAGCAATAGGTTCCCATATATATAAATGAATAGCATCTAAACCTTTAATAATAGCTCTTAATGTAAAAGAAACTGGTTTTTTCCCATTTTTAACAAATAATCGTAATCCTTTAATTCCAGGTTGTCTATAATTATCCAAATCTTCATCTTTAAATATTTCTCTAAGTTTATTATTACTTATATTACTAAGATTATTCATCATTACAATATTATTACCATTTGTTGTTTTTACATTACCATTTTTGTTATTTTTAAAGTTTTCGGAAATACCTGGTCCTAAGTTTTTTTCTATAAAAACATTATTATTTACTTCTGGAATAGGAACATTACAAAACATATTAGGTGTTTTAGGTTTGTTAAAGAATTTATTGTAATTTTTAAAAAGTATTACATCACCTAAAGAATAATAATAGTCATTTTCGGATGCGGCTGTATTGTTTAGTTGATTATTAGTGGACATAATAGGGTCCATTCTATATATACAAAATTCACTATTTCTCCATATCGCTGGTTGAACTTTATTTTTAAGTTCTTCGAAATTTAATTTTAATACAAAGAAATTAGCTTCAATACTAGATTTAATACCTTTACACATATTAACTAAATCTTGTGGATTTTGTTTTTTGCTATTATTTATTTCATTTAATAAATTATTTCCTACTATATTATTTTGAGTATTATTAACAATATTAGATGAGTTATCACTAGGAGCTAAGTTATTAGTATTTACATTATTTTCGTTAAATTTTTCTATAATATTGTTTTCATTGTTTTGTGATAAATAAATTACTAAATATAATATTATAACAAATAATATAGTAATTAATGTTTTCATTCTTAATATATAACATATAAATATAAAATTTAAAAAGACATAAAAAAAATAAAAAAAGAAATTAAAAAAAAAAAATTATAAAATATGTGGTATATATCTAGGTTTATCGAATTCATATTTATTAACTTTAAAGTTCCCATTGTAAGCGGGAATAGTAACAATATCTCCTTCATATAATTCGTCACATCCTTGGTCTAAATTACATTCTCTATTTTTATTAGTAATAGGTAATTTTACTTGATTAAATTTGTCAGTAGTAGTATAATACATCCATTTATTACTACCATTATGCGTAGGCATACCAAATAAAGGTAAAATAACAGGTTCATTATTATCACCTATTTTAATAGTCTCGTCACTTGCTTCCTGTTTATATAAAGCACCTATTTGCTGTGCCCCTCCAGCATATCCCCTTGTAGGTATATTAATAGGAACTCCTGGAGTAACCATAACAGTAGAATGTGGGTCTATATATTGATTTCTTCTTTCCGGTGGTAAAAGTGGATTTATAACTCTTTCATAGTCCTTATTTACTAAATAAGAATCTTGTGTTTGAACTACTATTTTTTTTATTTCGGGTTTACATTCTACTTGTTGCTTATTTACATTTTGTCTATTAACATTTTGTCTATTAACATTTTGTCTATTAACATTTTGTCTATTAACATTTTGTCTATTAACATTTTGTCTATTAACATTTTGTCTATTAACATTTTGTCTTTGTCTATTTATATTATAATTTTCGTCTTCTTCGTTATCAACATCGTTGATTATAGACTTACTGTTATTTGGACTATAAAATGGTGAAGTAAGATTATTTTTATTTTGAGTGTGTATGTAATATACGAAAAAGAGTATAATAATAATGAATAAAAATATAATATATTTAGTATCAAAACAGATAAGACCTATTGGACAAGTTTTTCTCGAAGATTTAGCCATTTAATATTATTCAATATAATTTATTTATGGTAATTAAAAATATTTAGAGAATGTTTTTTTAATATCTTTAGTAAATTTTTTAGTGCCTTTACTCATATTTACTATATTTTCTTTATCTTCTTCTGATAAATATTCATTCACAATTCTATTTAAATATCCTTTAGTTTCAGATTGCGATTCTTCTTCTTTTTTTTTTAATTCTCTTTCTTTTTCCATTTCTTTAATTTTTTCTTTCTTCTTATTTTCTCTTCTTTCTTTTTTAAGTTTATCTCTAATTTCTATTTTTTCCATTTTACTTTCATCGTCTCTATATAGATTTAGTTTTTTCTCTTTACATTTTTTCTTACATTTTTTAGATGAAAATGACATATTACATTTATTATTACATTTACAATATGATTTACATACTTTCAATTTATCTTTATCACCATTATATTTTAATAAACAGCTATCTTTACAACTTGAATATTTCATTCGCGGACTCATAATATAAAAATGTTCTTTTTCGTCCATATCCATAACTTTATGTTTTCTAATAGTAAAAATAGTCAAACCTAAAATAATAATAAAATAAACTAATAAAATGGTGTTAATAAATTCTTTAAATTTATTTTGGTTCATATTAATTTACTCTTAGAAAATATTAATTATATTTTACAATAAAAAAGATACACCCATATATATTAGTGCTAATAAAACACCCTTTAATATATTTCCTAATATCGACATTTGAGGGCCTTCAACCGCCATTTTAGGAAGGAATTTTAAGATAATTTTATTAAGTTGCGGCAATGTTAGAATAATAAATAGAATTAATATAATTCCTGCGTGTTTACTTTTACTAATTATCTTATTAATTATTGATTCCATATTTTTTTCTTTAGGTTCATCGGTTAAAAAATTAGATAACCCTTTTTTATCAACAATTTCCTCTGGAATTTCTTCTTCCATAAGATTATTACTGATATTTACTTTAGGTTCTACTTTCATAGGTTGATTGAAAATTTCTCTAGTAGTTTCTTCTATCATTTCTCTGGTTGGTATTTGTTCGTTAATTTTAGGTGGTATTTGCGCGGTATCAATAGTATAATTAATCGCAGATTCGCTATTATCTATATCATCATCATTTTCAATCTCTTTGAGAATACTATTTACCATCATAGTTTCTTGATCATCGTCTTTCTCATTCGAATTAACATTTGGTAAATCTCCAATAGAAGTTGATTTCACGCTCATATTTATAAATAAATACAATAATTTCTTACTTATAAAAAAACGAATAAAAGAATTATAAAGAATAAAATTATTATATTTATTACAACTTGTTCTTTTCGTTGTAATAAAAATTATTATATTTATTACAACTTGTTCTTTTCGTTGTAATAAAAATTATTATATTTATTACAACTTGTACTTTTCGTTTTAATAAAATTATTTATTTAATGGTTTATTATTACAACTTGTTCTTTTCGTTGTAATAAAAATTATTATATTTATTACAACTTGTACTTTTCGTTTTAATAAAATTATTTATTTAATGGTTTATTATTACAACTTGTACTTTTCGTTTTAATAAAATTATTTATTTAATGGTTTATTATTACAACTTGTACTTTTCGTTGTAATAAAAATTATTATATTTATTACAACTTGTACTTTTCGTTTTAATAAAATTATTTATTTAATGGTTTATTATTACAACTTGTTCTTTTCGTTGTAATAAAAATTATTATATTTATTACAACTTGTACTTTTCGTTTTAATAAAATTATTTATTTAATGGTTTATTATTACAACTTGTACTTTTCGTTTTAATAAAATTATTTATTTAATGGTTTATTATTACAACTTGTACTTTTCGTTGTAATAAAAATTATTATATTTATTACAACTTGTACTTTTCGTTTTAATAAAATTATTTATTTAATGGTTTATTATTACAACTTGTTCTTTTCGTTGTAATAAAAATTATTATATTTATTACAACTTGTACTTTTCGTTTTAATAAAATTATTTATTTAATGGTTTATTATTACAACTTGTACTTTTCGTTTTAATAAAATTATTTATTTAATGGTTTATTATTACAACTTGTACTTTTCGTTGTAATAAAAATTATTATATTTATTACAACTTGTACTTTTCGTTTTAATAAAATTATTTATTTAATGGTTTATTATTACAACTTGTACTTTTCGTTTTATATTTATAACATTTACCATCAAAACCATAAACACTTTTTGTAACACTTTCTATAGGAGGTCCTTTTATAATAATACAATCTCTATCATTACATACTTTTCTAAATAAAGCAGCAATTCCTAATCCTACAATAATAGATATGATAGTTTTTCCAGTATCCGATTTAGATAAATTCTTTAACATATATTATTTATAAATATTTTAAAAATTATTAATTTATATTTAATTTAATCATCTCCATTATAGTTTACAGGGTGTTCTTTTATTAATTTTTTATTATTGGGACATTTAACTTCGTCAACTTCATATTTATAACATACATCTTCATCTTCATTATCGTTATATATATTTCTATCGGCATTATCCGGATTTGGGTGTTTAAATACAATTTTCGGTTCAGGAGCAGTAATGTAAACCATTAAAAAACCGAAAAATAAAGCAATAAAAAAAGGTAAAGGAGCAATATAATTACTAAAAAACATACTCTATAGTTTATAGTAATATAAATATATTTTAAAAATTTATAATTTATAATGTAATAAATTCTTCTTCACTATCTGAAGATTCAATTATTTGTTGTATTTCTTCTTCAATATCAACTTCTTCATTGTTTATATGTTGATATTCATATTTGTCTATATTGTCTATATTGTCTAAGATGTCTATTTCAAATGATGAAGTATATTCTTCTTCTTCTTCTGTATTAATATCCCATAAAGATACAAACGATTTATTTTTATATTTGTTATAATGTTCCTCTCTAGTTATATATTTATATGGATTATATAATTGGTGATATTGTTTTCCATATTTAGTTAAATATTCCGGTTTAAGTCGAATTAAATTAAAATCTATTTTCTTAAATTCAAATTTTTGACTATTATGTAATTCAGTATTCATATTGTATTATTTTTATTATATTATATTATATTATATTATATTATATTATATTATATTATATTATATTATATTATATCTTTTTAAATAAATATCAATTTTATTTTTCTATAATTGGAAGTTTATCAATTAAATAATTTATTTCTTGAATTTTTTTTGGTTCTTCTTTCATTTTTTGAATATTTTTTTTACTTTCAAAATATTCTTTTAATGTTGTTTCATCTGTATCATCTGTATTATCTGTATGTTTTTCTTTAATAAGGATATATAAGTCTCTATTTTTTCTTTCTTCCATATTAATTAACATTTGTTTTTCTGCTTTACTTTCTTCCGTTTCCAATTCATTTATTTCATTAAGACTTTTTATTTGATTTTTTTTATCTGTTTCTAAATTTGTAAATTCTTTTTTCAATTCTTGGAACCTAGTAATAATTTCTTTCGGAACTTCTTCTTCCCCTGTAAAATCAATTAAATCTTTAATATAATGTAATTCTTTACTTATTTCATTCATTTTAGAATCAATATTATCTAAACTTGTATCAGTAAGAATATATTTAGGGAGTTTTATTACCTTTTTATTAGAAGAACTGGTTTTAATTAGTTTATCGTTTAAATATTCATAAGTATCGCCTTTTCTTTTGGCTTTATCACTTTTTTTTTTCTCTTTAAAGAAATTTTCAAATTCTACTAAGTATTTTTTATATATAGGATTTTTACTATTTTCTAAATAATTTGTTTTTTCTTCCAAAACCTTCTTTTTAGTTCCTTTTTTAATGCTTATAGTTTTTTTTTTAGTTTTTGTATTTGCCATTATATATTACTAATATATATAAAAAAAGAAAAATAAAATATTATTATATATTAAATGGATGATTTATTAAAAAATAATACA